>VFQN01000435.1_pt1 | contig 80078 bp, 85 predicted proteins | sample 3512371 | NCBI WGS metagenome assembly VFQN01 (sample SAMN10412370, study PRJNA504923) | tailings metagenome | isolation source: Replicate 2 from Balatoc abandoned mine | place: Philippines: Itogon, Benguet | collected 2017-08-28
CGTCGGCCGCCAGAAGCGCCGCCGCTCTCGTTCGATGGCCGGGTTATAGGCCCACTCATCCGCTTACGTCAACAGGGCATGTGACAGTTTTTTGAAAAAATCAGCAGAAAGATACGTCCGCCGTGCGATTCCCCCGGATTTTCAGGGTTTTCCGGCGGAAGAAAAGGCGTTTGCCCCGACTTGCCCTCAGATTTTCACATTCCGGCACTCTAGAGGAGGTCACAAGAACGAGCGTGATTTGACTCGCATGCCTTCCTGCGTGCATGGTCCCGCGCTGAAAACAGACCGCGACACAGGGCGAAGCGCAATCGGCATGACCACTGACCGGAACATGATCCGATCCCTCGGCAATGAACCGCCGATTCTCGCCGACGGACGCAAGGCGCCCGACCGCCGGGAAATCTCGCTTCGCTGGCTCTCCGGCACGTTCCTGACCGGTATCACCTCCTCCATCCTGATGGGTGTCGCGCTGTTCGCCGCGCTCGACGGGCGCCAGCAGCTCGCCATTCCAGCCGAGGCCTTTGCGGCCCTCGGCACGGCGAACCAGACCAGCAAGTCCGGCGAAACGGCAAAACGCGGCGAACGCGTGGTCGAGACGGCCATCGTCGCCAAGCCGGCTGACAAGAAGATCATGGAAATCTCCACCGTGATCCATGACGGCGAGAAGGAAGTGGTGCGCCGGCAGCCCTTCGCCCATGTGAAGATGGCGCTCGCCGCGAACCACGCGACGAGTGAAGACTATCCGCGCTTCGACCCGCTCGCGATCTTCTCCACCAATGGCAAGGATGCGGCACCCGCCTCGCGCATGGGAACGATCTATGGTTCGGATGTCGAATCGGAGGTCGCGCTGCAGACCGACGCCTTCCCGACCGGCGGCTCGGCGCTCGACTATGCCGACCAGATGTCGATCGAGGAGGTCGAGGAGAATGTGCGCACCAACGGCTCGGTGCTGACGGACGGCAGCACGCAGGTCGCCTCCCTCTACTATGTGGATCCGCAGCGCTTCGCCTCGGACTCCTCCGATCTCGACCTCCTGCAGGGCCTGACGGCCCGCATCGTCGAAGAGAACATGAGCGTCTCGACCTTCGATACGCTGACGCCCGACGACACCGAATATGCCGACGACGTCATCCCCGTACGCCGCGCCGCCGATATCGGCGAGATCATGACGGCCGCCGGCTACACGAAGGCCCAGGCCGAAGACCTTTCCGCCTATCTCGAAAGTCCGCTGGGCAGCAAGCAGCTGGCCGAGGGCGACGTGCTGCGCATCTGCATCGTGCAGAAGGGCAAGGAAGCCAGCATCGTGCGCGCCAGCGTCTATTCGCGCGGCCGCCATGTGACGACCGCCGCGCTTGACGACCAAGGCCGCTTCGTCAACGGAACGGAGCCGCCGGTGCTCGACGCCGTCGCCACCGCCTTCGACGACGACGACAGGCCCGCCATCATCGCGGGACGCGACCTGCCACGCGTCTATGACGGCATCTATCGCGCCGCGCTTTCCTACGGCATGGGCAAGGACATGACGGCGGAGGTCATCCGTGTCCTTGCCAGCAATGTCGATTTCCAGGCGCAGCTGCGACCGACGGATTCACTCGAAGCCTTTTTCTCCGTCACCGACCAGAACGGCGCGGCCACCGAGGAATCGGAAATCCTCTTCCTCGATGCCAAGTTCGGCGACACGGAAACCCGCGTCTACCGCTTCCAGAACCCGGAAGACGATTCCGTCGACTATTACGACGAGAACGGCAAGAGCATCCGGCAGTTCCTGCTGCGCAACCCGGTCCCGAACGGCACATTCCGCTCCGGCTTCGGTATGCGGCGCCACCCGATCCTCGGCTTTTCGCGCATGCATACCGGTGTCGACTGGTCGGCACCGCGCGGCACGCCCATCATCGCGGCCGGCAACGGTGTCGTCGAGAAGGCAGGCTGGGATTCCGGCGGCTACGGCAACCAGACGCTGATCCGCCATGCCAATGGCTATGTCTCGTCGTACAATCACCAGAACGCCATCGCCAAGGGCATCAAGCCCGGCGTCAAGGTCCGCCAAGGCCAGGTTATCGGCTATGTCGGCTCGACCGGTCTTTCGACCGGCCCGCACCTGCATTACGAGATGATCGTCAACGGCAACAAGGTGGACGCGTTGAAGATCCGCCTGCCCGGCGGCAAGTCGCTAGAGGGCAAGGCCCTTACCCAGTTCGAGGTCGAGCGCAAGCGTATCGACGACCTGCTCGGGCGCGGCGACGGAACGACCGAAGTCGCCGAGAGCCATTAAGACCTGGGGACAGCTTGAACGGCCAACAATGTACGGGCGAATGGCACCCGTCATTCGAAACCAGATCAATCGAGCGGAAAAACACGAAGCCGCAGGTTCACGCCTTCTTGCGGATCAGGAAACGATGCCCCGCTTCGACGCGCTCGCTTGCTTCGAGCGCGTGGCCATCCTCGTGGCAGAAATGGGGAATGTCGATGACGGCCAGCGGGTCGGTGGTCTCCACCCAGAGCACGCTGCCAACATCCATCGTCGAAAGGCGTTTGCGCGTCTTCATCACCGGCAGTGGGCATTTCAGGCCGCGCAGGTCGTAGACCTCGGCATCGACGCCGGTCCCTGGCGCGGTCATTTCTGCCAGAACTTCCAGAACGGCTTTTCCGCCGCCTTCTCAACGACCTGAACGCTCGGATTTTCTTCCGGCACCGGCAGCGCATCGGCACCAGCAACCGGCTTTTGAACAGGCTGGCCGGTGGTTGCGACGACGGTGGTCTCCGTCTTCTGTACTGCCTGCCGACCCGCATCCTGCTGGCTCTGCTCGGTCACCTCAGCAACAGGCTCAGCCTTGCGCGGCTCGGCCTTGTTGTTCCAGAACTTCCAGAAGGGTTTTACGTCCTTCTTCTCGACGGCGGCAACGCCCGGATTTTCTTCCGGCACTGGTAGTGCGCCCGCGCCCCGCGCCTGTTTCTCGGCTTTTTCAGCCGCGACATCGGCAGCGAAGGCTTCCGCTTCCTTGATCTTCGCCTGTTCCGCCGCAAGCTTCGCCTCTTCGGCCTCGCGAACCGCGCGCTCCGCTGCCTCGACCTTGCGCTTTTCGGCCTCTTCGACCTTACGCTTCTGCTCGGCGATTTCGCGGGTGGTCATCAGCTTGCCGGCATCCAGCGAATTGCCGGTCGGCGCATAGGCGAGTTCACGCCCTTTGCGCTGGTCGGCGACGATCGCCTTGCGCTGGGCTTCCGAAGGCTCGACCCAGACCGTGCCGTCATATTTCTGCATGGCCTTGGCATAGGCTGCCGCATAGGTCTTGTTGTAGCTGCCGAGCGCCACTTCAAGGCTCGCCGGCGTCGTCATCGCCGGGCAGGCACCCGCCGGCGAGAAGGCTTTGTCGGCCTGCTGGTTGAAGACGTACTTCTTCTCGCAGACATTGACCTCCGGCGGACGCTTGGTCAGCTCGAAATGGTCGTAACCGACCTTCAACATCTTCCAGAAGTCGATATTCGGATTGTCGCGGTGGCGCGCCATGTTTTCCGCGGTCATGCGGAACGGGAACGCCTGGAGCTGGATCGTCGACTGTCCGCCATTGAAGGCATCACGCGCGAAGGCGAAGATCTCGACCATCTGCTCGTCGGTCATCGAGTAGCAGCCGGATGACGAACAGGCGCCGTGGATCATCAAATGCGTACCGCTCGCCTTGTTGGCGCGGTCAAAGGCATTCGGAAAGCCGGTGTTGATGGCCAGGAAATAGCTCGAGTTCGGGTTCATGTTCGCCTTGGACAGCGGATAGAACCCTTCCGGCGCCTGACGGTCGCCTTCCTTCATCTTTGGCCCGAGTTTGCCCGACCAGGCGCAGATCTTGTAGTTGCGCACCAGCTGGTAGCGGTTCGAGCGGTCGGCCTTCCACAACTCCAGCCGGCCCTCTTCCTTGAAGATGCGCAGCATCATCGGCGAAGACCGGTCGATGTTCATCGAGGAAAGCTTGCCGAGCACCGCCGAGGAAAGCTGGTAGTCGGTCTTCTTGGAAACCTTGGTGATATCGACGTCGACTTTATCGAACGTGTCGAGCGTCTCGTTGGTGCAGCCGGCGGCGGCCACAGCAAGAAGCGATACGGCGGCAAGAGCAGTCAGGCGCATTCCAGAGGTCCGTCAACAATCACGAGATCGCAAGCCGTCGCGCCGGCGGGCGGACGCGCAGTGGTAACCGGCTTATACTTCATAAAGTGTTAACCGGAAATTCTTTTGCGAGGCTGCCGGCACGCCGCACCGTTTCAGACACAAGGATTATGGCCGAGATGGGGCGAAAGCCGCCGATCGGCAAGAATCCGCTCAGAGCTGGCGGCCGATGTTAAGGTAACGCTGGCGGCGATCCTTTCGCAGCTGGTCGCCCGGCTTTGCCGAAAGATCCTTGAGCGCAGCCGCAATGACGTCGCCGGTGCGGGCGATAACACCCTGCGGATCGCGGTGCGCGCCACCAACAGGCTCCTGGATGATCCCGTCAATGATGCCGAAGGTCTTCAGATCCTCGGCGGTGATCTTCATGTTGCTGGCCGCTTCCTTGGCCCGCGTGGAATCACGCCAGAGGATGGACGCGGCGCCTTCCGGCGAGATCACGCTGTAGATCGCATGTTCGAGCATATAGACGCGGTCGCCGGTGGCAATCGCGATGGCACCGCCCGAACCGCCCTCGCCCAGCACCACCGAAACGATCGGCACGCGGACATTGAGGCACATTTCAGTGGAGCGGGCGATGGCTTCGGCCTGGCCGCGCTCTTCCGCGCCGATGCCGGGATAGGCACCCGCCGTGTCGATCAGCGTGATGATCGGCAGGCCGAAGCGGTCTGCCATTTCCATGACGCGGATCGCCTTGCGGTAGCCTTCCGGCCGAGCACTGCCGAAATTGTGCTTGAGGCGCGACTTGGTGTCGTTGCCCTTTTCCTGCCCGATGATGGCGACGGCCTCACCGTTGAAACGACCGAGGCCAGCCTGGATCGCCTCGTCCTCGGCGAACTTGCGGTCGCCGGCAAGCGGGGTGAACTCTTCGAAGAGCTGGGCGGCGAAATCAAGGAAATGCGGGCGCTGGGGATGGCGCGCAACCTGCGTCTTTTGCCAGGGCGTCAGCTTCGCATAGATATCGGCCATCGCCTCCCGGGCGCGCACTTCCAGCCGGCCGACCTCATCCGTCGTGTCGATGCTCTCATCTTCCTCGGCGAGCTTGCGAAGCTCGTGGATCTTGCCTTCGAGATCCGAGATGGGCTTTTCGAAATCGAGGTAGTTGTGCATGAGATGCGTTTCCGATCGTTTGCTCAAACCGCGTCAGGATGCCGTCGGCCAGGGGCCAGTGGCATGAAGAGGGGTCCTAATCCGGTTTTTTTGCCTGTTTGGCAAGGGGGTGATGGGTCTGAACGAGCTGGTGGAGCCGTTCTTCCAGCACATGCGTATAGATTTGTGTCGTCGAAATGTCCTGATGGCCGAGCAGTTCCTGCACCGCGCGCAGGTCCGCGCCGTTCTGCAGGAGATGGCTGGCGAAAGCATGGCGCAACACGTGTGGCGAGAGCGTCGAGGCCCGGATTCCCGCTCGCCCGGCCAGCGCCTTCAGGTCGCGGGCAAACACCTGGCGCGGAAGATGCCCCTCCTTGCTCTTTGCCGGAAACAGGAAGGCGCCCGCAGCCGGATCATCGCCGATATCGGCGGCCAGCGCTTCGCGATAGGTTTCGAGAGCTGCAACGGCGGCGCGCGACAACGGCACCAGCCGCTCCTTGTTGCCCTTGCCCTTGACGATGAGGAAACGACCGGTCTGCGCCAGCACGCTGGCCGGGAGCGAGACGAGCTCGCTGACGCGCAGACCGGTTGCATAAAGAAGCTCCACCAGAAGATGCATGCGGCGGCGCAGCAGAAGCGTGTTGCCCGGCTCCGCCGCCTCGACCTCCGCACGGGCGATCAGGCGGCCGACATCCTCGACACTCAGCGTCTTCGGCAGCGACCGACCCTTGCGGGGTGCGTCGAGAATGCCGGTCGGGTCATCGCCGCGCAGCCCCTCGCCATAAAGGAACTTGAAGAACTGCCGCAGCGCCGAAAGCCGGCGGGCCTGAGAGGACGCCGCAAAGCCCTGCCGGGCGAGATGGGCAAGATAAGCGCGCAAATCATCCGGCGCCGCCTCAACCAGGCGCACGCTCCGCTCGTTGAGGAAGGAACGCGCATCCTCCAGGTCCCGCTCGTAGGATTGCAGCGTGTTCGTCGCCGCGCCGCGTTCGGCGCTCATCATCTCGAGAAAGGACTCGACCTGAAGGGCGGATGGGTCCCTCATTGCTGCGAGTTCACCCGTTCGGAGGGAATGCGGATCGTCACCTCGCGCTCTGTCGGCTCCACGAAGGTCACCAGCGCCACCATCGAGCCATAGATCGAGCCGGCGATCACGGCGCAGAAAAACAGGAATCGGAACAGGGTCGGCATGGCACTCTCCGGGACGATGGTCCCTATATCGCCCCACCATAGGCCGAGTGCAAGGCCGGCCACGGCCCGGCGCAAGCGATGGATCCGCGCCGAGGCTTGACGCTTCCAGCGCTTTTGTCGATACGGAAAGGGACGAAACCCCGGAAAACGCGAATGACCGAGCTGACCGACCAGCCCCCTCTCACGCTTGCCCCCACGCTTGCCGAGGCGGCCCGCGCCGTGCTCGGCAAGCGTAACCTCGTGCTGATCGGCCTGATGGGCGCCGGCAAGTCGGCGATCGGCCGCATGACCGCGCAAGCGCTCGGCATTCCCTTCATCGACAGCGACCATGAGATTGAGCGCGTCTCGCGCATGTCGATCACCGACCTGTTCGCGGCCTATGGCGAAGCGGAGTTCCGCGCGCTGGAGACCCGCGTCATCAAGCGCCTGCTGCGCTCCGGCCCGCGGGTCGTATCAACCGGCGGCGGCGCCTATATCAATGAGAACACACGCAAGCACATCAAGCGTGGTGGACTCTCGGTCTGGCTGAACGCAGACCTCGACGTCCTCTGGGAGCGCGTCAACAAGCGCGACACCCGCCCGCTGCTGAAAACGGAAAACCCGCGCCAGACGCTCGAAAACCTCATGAACGCCCGCTATCCGATCTATGCGCAGGCCGATCTCACGGTCCTGTCGCGTGATGTGAAGAAGGAAACCATGGTGGAGGAGGTGCTCGCCGCGATCACCGCCGCTGCCAAGAAAGCCTGACGAGATGACAATGACTGCGACTGCACCTGCCAACGCCCGCCGTACCGTCCGGGTCGATCTGGGCGACCGTTCCTATGATATCCTGATTGGCCCCGGCCTCATCGCCGCCGCCGGCCGCGAGATCGCCAGCCGCCTCAAGGGCCGCAAGATCGCCGTCGTCACAGACGCGCATGTCGCCCCCCTCTATCTCGACAATTTCATGGCCGCGCTGAAGGCGGAGGGCATCGAGGCCGTCTCTCTCGTGCTGCCGGCCGGCGAGAAGACGAAGAGCTTCGAACACCTGATCAGCGTCTGCGACAGCGTGCTCGCCGCCCGCATCGAGCGCAACGACGCGGTCGTGGCGCTCGGCGGCGGCGTCATCGGCGACCTCACCGGCTTTGCCGCCGGTATCGCGCGCCGTGGTTCGCGCTTCATTCAGGTTCCAACCTCGCTGCTCGCGCAGGTCGATTCCTCCGTCGGCGGCAAGACCGGCATCAACTCGCCACACGGCAAGAACCTCATCGGCGTCTTCCACCAACCGGACCTGGTACTCGCCGATACGGATGTACTCGATACGCTGTCTCTGCGTGAATTCCGCGCCGGCTATGCTGAAGTCGCCAAATACGGCCTGATCGACAAACCGGACTTTTTCGCCTGGCTGGAAAAGAACTGGCGTGCCGTCTTTGCCGGCGGCGAGGCCCGCATCGAGGCGATCGCCACGAGCTGCCAGGCCAAAGCCGACGTCGTTGCCGCGGACGAGCGGGAGAACGGTCAGCGCGCTTTGCTCAATCTCGGCCATACCTTCGGCCATGCGCTGGAGGCGGCGACGCAGTATGATAGCGCCCGCCTCGTGCACGGCGAGGGCGTCTCGATCGGCATGGTGCTCGCCTATCAGTTTTCCGCCCGCATGAACCTTGCCAGCCCCGACGACGGCAAGCGTGTGGAGGCACATCTCGCCGACGTTGGCCTGCCGACCGCCATGAACCAGATCGCGGGCGGCCTGCCGCCGGCGGACGTGCTGATGGACGCCATCGCCCAGGACAAGAAGGTCAAGGGCGGCAAGCTCACCTTCATCCTGACACGCGGCGTCGGCCAGTCCTTCGTCGCCGACGACGTGCCGCAATCCGAGGTCATCGCTTTCCTCAAGGAAAAGCTGCCGAAATGAACAGCGACACGCCCGCCGCGCTCGCTCCCGTCTCCTGGCCGCTGGTCATTCTGCTGCTCGGCCTCATTGTTCTCGTTGTGGTTCTTTTCCGCTGGCGCCGTTCGATCGCCGCGCTCTGGCGCAGACATCAGGACGCGCGCGAAGCGGAGGGAGACCGCCGGAACGGCCAGTCTGCCCGCGACGGCGCGGCGGCAAAGTCCGACCGGGAAAAATCCTCCGGCATGCTCGACCTCGATGCGCTCGAGGTCTCCGACATCATGGTCCATCGCACGACGATGCGGGCGCTGAACGCCGGCGATCCGCCGGAGGAGATCGTCAAGGCCGTGCTGGAAAGCCCTTATACGCGCATGCCGCTCTGGGCGGGCTCCGTCGACAACATCGTCGGCGTCGTGCACGCCAAGGATCTTTTGCGCGCGCTGGCGGAGCCGGGTATTGAGCCGAAGAACCTCGACATCACCCGGGTGGCGCAAAAACCCTGGTTCGTGCCCGACACCACGACGCTCAAGGAGCAGCTTGCCGCATTCCTGCGCCGCAAGGAGCATTTCGCGACGGTCGTCGACGAATATGGCGAGGTGCAGGGCCTCGTCACCCTGCAAGACATTCTGAAGGAAATTGTCGGTGATATCTCCGACGAGAAGGATGTCGACATGCAGGGCGTGCGGCAGGAGGCGGACGGTTCGCTCGTCGTCGACGGCGGCGTGACGATCCGCGACCTCAACCGCGCCTTCGACTGGAACCTCCCCGACGAGGAAGCAACGACCATTGCCGGCCTCGTCATTCACGAATCGAAATCGATCCCGGAAGAGCGCCAGGCCTTCACCTTCTACGGCAAGCGCTTCATCGTCATGAAGCGGGTGAAGAACCGCATCACCAAGCTGCGCGTCCGCCCGGTCGAGCCGGAAGCGCCGCGGACCTGATCACCAGCGGGTTGCCTCCCCAGGTGCCGCCGCCTCGACGGCCAGGGCATGCAGGCCCGCATCGAACTCCGCCTTCACCAGATCGTTGATCGCCCGGTGGCGCGCCACGCGGCTCATGCCGGCAAAGGCGGAAGCGACGATGCGCACGCGCATATGCGTCTCCCCCTCGCCGTTGAAATCCGGCTGGTGGCCGGCATGCAGGTGGCTCTCGTTGAGGACGTCGAGCCGCTCCGGCGCGAAGGCGGCGGTCAGCTTTTCGGTGATGCTGGACTTCATGGACATGGCAGACCTTGGGCGGCGGAAACCGTGCGCCGCAATGCACAAAATGGTTCCACAAAGCCAGCAACAATCCGCTTTGTCAATTCTTGTTGCAGGCCATCCTGAACCCCATAATGGGGCCATGAAACTCGATTCCAAATACTTCGACCGCATCCGCACGAAGCGGCGCATGGAGCGTCCGGAACGTTCCGCGCCGACCTGTCAGTGGGATGGCTGCGAAGAGAATGCCGTGCATCGCGCGCCCGTCGGCCGCAATGCCGAAGGCCAGTATTTCATGTTCTGCTTCGAGCACGTCAAGGAATACAACAAGGGTTACAATTACTTCTCCGGCCTCTCCGACGGCGAGATCGCCCGCTACCAGAAGGAGGCGATCACCGGTCACCGTCCGACCTGGACGATCGGCGTCAACAAGGCCGCCAAGAACGGCCCCGCGCAGGGCACGGCACGCTCGGGTTCCGCCGGGGCAAATCAGCGCATCCGCGACCCCTTCGGCTTTTTCCCCGAAGGCAAAGGCCGCCGGCCGCAGATGGAGCCGCGCGCGAGAAAGCTGAAAACGCTGGAGGCGAAGGCCTACGATACACTCGGTCTTTCCGCCGATGCGACAGCACAGGACATCAAGACCGCCTACAAAGCCCTTGTCAAAAAGCATCACCCCGATGCAAATGGCGGAGATAGAGGCTCGGAAGAGCGTTTTCGCGCGGTCATCCAAGCATATCAATTGTTAAAGCAGGCCGGCTTCTGCTAGAGCATTTTGCGGCCGGACGGAATCGCCCGGTTTCGCACGATGCTATCAGGCAAAGGGCGCAGTCGGCGTGCACTAGGATATTGGGGTGGAGGCAAACCCACCGCCCGCGGAGACGTGATGAGCAAGATGGATCTCGATATTTCCAACCTCCCCGATACCACGGTATCCGTTCGGGAGGTTTTCGGCATTGATACGGACCTCAAGGTCCCGGCCTACTCCAAGGCGGACGCTTACGTACCGGACCTCGACCCGGACTACCTGTTCGACCGGGAAACCACCCTCGCCATTCTCGCGGGCTTCGCGCACAATCGCCGCGTCATGGTCTCCGGCTACCACGGCACGGGCAAGTCGACCCATATCGAGCAGGTCGCCGCGCGACTCAACTGGCCGTGCGTGCGCGTCAACCTCGACAGCCATGTCAGCCGTATCGACCTCGTCGGCAAGGACGCGATCGTCGTCAAGGACGGCCTGCAGGTCACCGAATTCAAGGACGGCATCCTGCCCTGGGCCTACCAGCACAACGTCGCGCTCGTCTTCGACGAATACGACGCCGGCCGGCCGGACGTGATGTTCGTCATCCAGCGCGTTCTGGAATCCTCCGGCCGACTGACCCTGCTCGACCAGAGCCGCGTCATCCGCCCGCACCCCGCCTTCCGCCTGTTCGCGACGGCCAACACCGTCGGCCTCGGCGATACGACGGGCCTCTATCACGGCACGCAGCAGATCAACCAGGCGCAGATGGACCGCTGGTCCATCGTCACCACGCTCAATTACCTGCCGCATGACAACGAGGTCAGCATCGTCGCCGCCAAGGTGAAGCGCCTTGCCGCCGGCAAGGACGGCCGCGAGACGATTTCGCGCATGGTGCGCGTCGCCGATCTGACCCGTGCCGCCTTCATCAATGGCGACCTCTCGACGGTGATGAGCCCGCGCACCGTCATCACCTGGGGTGAGAACGCCGAGATCTTCGGCGATATCGCCTTCGCCTTCCGCGTCACCTTCCTCAACAAGTGCGACGAACTGGAACGCACGCTGGTCGCCGAGCTTTACCAGCGCGCCTTCGGCGTCGAGCTGAAGGAAAGCGCCGCCAATATCGTGCTGGAGGCGACGGCCTGAGGCCCGGGAAAAGCGCATGGCAGCTCGCGGAGACAATTCGAAGCCGAGGCCCGGCGGCGTGGTCGACATGGAGCCGTTCCGCCGCGCGGTAACGGGCTGCGTGCGCGCCGTCTCCGGCGACGCGGAGGTGGAGGTCACCTTCGCCAACGAGCGCCCCGGCATGACCGGCGAGCGCATCCGCCTGCCGGAACTGACCAAGCGCCCCTCGCCCGCCGAAGTCGCGATCACCCGCGGCCTCGGCGATTCGATGGCGCTGCGCAAGGCCTGCCACGATGCCCGCATCCACGCGACCATGTCGCCCCAGGGCGCGGATGCCCGTGCGATCTTCGATGCCGTCGAGCAGGCGCGCGTCGAGGCCATCGGCTCCAACCGCATGCAGGGCATGGCGCAGAACCTCACCACCATGCTGACGGAGAAATACGCCAAGGCGAATTTCGGCGCGATCACCCGTCAGGCGGATGCGCCCCTCGAAGAGGCCGTCGCGCTCATTGTGCGTGAAAAACTCACGGGCCAGGCCCCGCCTGCCTCCGCCGGCAAGGTGCTGGACCTCTGGCGCGACTTCATCACCGACAAGGCCGGCAAGGACATGGACGGCCTGACCGCCGCCATCAACGACCAGCAGGCCTTTTCCCGCGTGGTGCGCAATATGCTCGCCTCGATGAACGTCGCAGAACAGTATGGCGAGGACGAAACCGAGCCTGACGATTCGGAGACGCCCGAGGACGAGAATCAGCCGCGCAGCGACGAACAGGAAGACAACGAGAGCCAGGAAGACGCTGGCGACGACGCCGCACCTGCCGACGAGAACGAGACGTCCGACGAGCAGATGGACGAAGGCGAGATGGACGGCGCGGAAATCTCCGACGACGACCTCGTCGATGACGACGGCGACGACAGCGAAACGCCGGGCGAGGTCCGCCGCCCGAACCATCCCTTTACCGACTTCAACGAGAAGGTCGACTATTCGGTCTTCACACAGGAATTCGACGAGACGATCACCGCGGAGGAACTCTGCGACGAGGCCGAACTCGACCGCCTGCGCGCCTTCCTCGACAAACAGCTTGCCCACCTTCAGGGCGCGGTCGGCCGCCTCGCCAACCGCCTGCAGCGCCGCTTGATGGCGCAGCAGAACCGCGCCTGGGAGTTCGACCTCGAGGAGGGCTACCTCGACAGCGCCCGCCTGCAACGCATCATCATCGATCCGATGCAGCCGCTCTCGTTCAAGCGTGAGAAGGACACCACCTTCCGCGATACGGTCGTGACGCTCCTCATCGACAATTCCGGCTCGATGCGCGGCCGGCCGATCACCGTCGCTGCCACCTGCGCCGACATCCTGGCCCGCACGCTGGAGCGCTGCGGCGTGAAGGTCGAGATCCTCGGCTTCACCACCAAGGCGTGGAAGGGCGGCCAGTCACGCGAGAAATGGCTCGGCAGCGGCAAGCCGCAATCGCCCGGCCGCCTCAACGACCTGCGCCACATCGTCTACAAGGGCGCCGACGCCCCGTGGCGCCGTGCAAGGCGCAATCTCGGCCTGATGATGCGCGAAGGCCTGCTGAAGGAAAACATCGACGGCGAGGCGCTGATCTGGGCACACGACCGCCTGCTCGCCCGCCCGGAGCAGCGCCGTATCCTGATGATGATCTCGGATGGTGCACCGGTCGATGATTCGACACTTTCAGTGAACCCCGGCAATTATCTGGAGCGGCACCTGCGCGCCGTCATTGACCAGATCGAGACCCGCTCGCCGGTCGAACTTCTCGCCATCGGCATCGGCCACGACGTGACACGCTACTATCGCCGCGCCGTGACGATCGTCGATGCCGACGAACTGGCTGGCGCCATGACGGAACAGCTCGCCTCGCTCTTCGCCGACGAGGCCACCAGCCGACGCCCTGCCGGCCGCCGCCGTGCCGGCTGAAGCAGCGGCGCAGCGGCGTAACGGAGGCCTTTTGCGAGGCCTCCAGCTCCTCTCCGCCACCATCGCGCTTTCGCTGCCGTTGCCGACGGCTGCAACGGCGGAGGCCGTCGAGCTTCCGGTCACCAGCAACACCATCACACATTTCACCTTCAGCTCTGACCAACGCACCTTCGGCAAGCTCGAATTCCTCGGCGGCATCAGCTATTCGTCCAGCAATCCCCTGCTTGGCGCGGTCTCGGCGATCCGCTTTCGCCCCGACCGCCAGGATTTCGTCGCCGTGCTTGATACCGGCCACTGGCTCACCGGCCGCATCGAGCGGGACGCTGAAGGCCGGCTGAGCGGTCTTGCCGATCTCAAGGCCCGTTCAATGCTCAACGACAAGGGCCAGGACGAGAACGTCAAGTACCAGATGGACGCCGAAGGCCTTGCCCTCGGCAAGGGTGAGGTACTGGTGAGCTTCGAGAACCTCCACCGGATAGATACCTACCCCGATCCGGGCTTCATGGAGGAAAGGCCTGCACGCCGCCTCGCCCTGCCCTTTCCCCTGCGCGAGCTGCGCAGCAACCGCGGCATGGAAACGCTGGCAATGTCGCCGGAGGCGGGGCCGCTCGGTGCGGTACCGGTCACCGTCACGGAACGCAGCCTCGACGCCGATGGAAACGTTTTCGCCGCCGTACTCGGCGGCCCGCGCGCCGGTATCTTCGCGGTCACCCGCAACGACCCGTGGGACATCACCGACGGCGCCTTCCTGCCGAATGGCGACCTCCTGTTGCTAGAGCGCCGCTTCCGCCTCTCTGACGGCATCGGCATGCGCATCCGCCGGATCGAGGGTCAAAAGATCCGCCCCGGCGCCGTGGTCGATGGCGACGTGCTGATCGACGTCGATCTCAGCCACCAGATCGACAACATGGAAGGACTGGACGTCGTCGCCATGGCGGATGACGACATCCGCATCATCGTCGTTTCCGACGACAACCACTCCATTCTCCAGCGCAACCTCATGCTGGAGTTCCGCCTGCTTCCGGAAAAGTAAAGAGCCGCCCTGCAAACGCCGGACGGCTCTTCTTCATTCACCATTTTCACTCGTCTCAGGTGGTCTTTTCGACACCCGGCATCGGCTTCAGCCTGCTCATCAGCGCGCCATAGGGCAGCAGCATGGCGATACCGACCAGCATCTTTACCGTAAAGTCCCCGAACGCCCAGGATACCCAGCGCGGAGCTTCCGCGGTGAGAACACCCAGTACCGGCGCCCATTCGATGGCAAAGGCATCGTTCGGTCCGAAGATGGAAAAGGCCGGCGCGAAGGCGAGGGAAAAGAACAGGATCGTATCCAGCAGCGAGCCGATCAGCGAAGCGATCAGCGGCGCGCGCCACCAGGCCTGCCGGCGGAGCTGGTTGAAGACGGAGATGTCGAGCAACTGGCCGAACAGGAAAGCCGAGCCGGACGCGATCGCGATACGCGGCGAGGCGACCGCGAAGGAGAACACCACTGCCACGAGGAAACCGGCCGCAACGACACGGCGCGCGACACGCGGCCCGAACTGGCGGTTGGTGAGGTCCGTGATGAGGAAGGCGACCGGATAGGTAAAGGCGCCATAGGTCAGGAGATCGCCGAGGGCGATGCCGAACAGTTCGCCTGAGAGCGGGTACTGCACGAGCACGTTTGACGCGACGACGACAGCCGTCATCAGGAGGACATAGAGAATCGTAATGCGGTTCGCTTGCATTTTTTTACCCTGGGTGATGCCACCAGCTGGAGTTGATGAAGCAATTCCAGGAGTTGCGCCCGGAATTGCGCTTTTTGCGCCACGCTATGCACACAGCATTGAGGCCTGGCCGGAACCCGGTCAAGCCTCAATAAAAGCAGCGCAGCTTAGGGCCTGAAATCAGGCAGCGACAGCAGCAGCAGCGGTCTTCTTGGCGATCTGGCGGCGCAGCAGGCGAGCGCGCATCGACAGTTCGTTCTCTTCAGCCTTCAGAAGGAAGGCGTCGAGGCCACCGCGGTGCTCGACCGAGCGGAGGGCAGCAGCGGAAACGCGAAGACGGAAACGCTGGCCGAGGGCATCGGAAATCAGCGTGACATTGCACAGGTTCGGCAGGAACTTGCGCTTCGTCTTGTTGTTTGCGTGGCTCACATTGTTGCCCGACTGGACGCCCTTGCCGGTCAATTCGCAACTACGGGACATGGTACACCTATTTTTCTTGGTTCAGGACAATACGTTTCCGGCACCGAAACCGGCCGCAGTCCGTCTGGCCTTTTTGGAAAGTTGCGGTTCTATAGTCACACGCGACGCCGACGTCAAGCCAAACCTGCCGTTCATCGGGAATTCAGTTGCCAAGGGCCATGATTTGCAGGCAAGAGCAAATGGATCGGGCTTTTGCCACGGCGTAGAATCGCCGCAATGGCAGACTAGGCGGAGCGTCTCAATGGGAGTCGTGAAGATGAACGGGCGGGTTTGGGTTGCAGGCGCAGTCATGTCGGTTGCCCTGGCGGGTGGCGCGACGCCGCTTTCGTCGGCGGAAATCGAGCACCGCACGGATTACAGCATCCGCCTGTCCGGCCTGCCTGTGGCCACCGCCACCTTCCGCTCGGCCTTCAACGGCAACCGCTACACGATTTCCGGCAGCATGCAATCGGCCGGCCTTGCCGATATCTTCTCGAGCACCAAGGGTACAACATCGGTTTCCGGCACCGTCAGCCGCGGCCGGCTGCACGCCACGAACTATTCGGTGAACTACAAGAGCGGCAAGCGCAGCCGCGCCATCGACGTGACTTTCCACAACGGCAATGTCATCACCGCCAGCATGACGCCGCCACGGCGCAAGCCGAAGAACTGGGTGCCCGTCTCCACCGCCGACATGCGCGCCGTGCTCGACCCGATCTCCGGCCTCATCATCCCGGAAGGGAGCCGTGTCTGCCCGAAGACGTTGCCGATCTTCGACGGCGAAAGCCGCCTCGACCTGAAGCTGAGCTCCAAGGGCACCAAGCCCTATTCCACCAAGGGCTTCGAGGGAGAGGTCGTCGTCTGCGGCATTCGCTTCGTCCCGAAATCCGGCTACAAGAAGGGCCGTGACGACGTGGAATATCTGCGCAAGCTGAAGACGATGGAAATCTGGTTTGCCAAGGCTGAGGGAGCGAAGGTATATGCTCCGGTCTATGTGCAGATTCCGACCAAGCTCGGCCCTGTCACCGTCTCGGCCACGCGCTTCGGCGGTTGACACATGGCTCCGGTCGGACGACCGGAGTGATCGGCCTTGAAGACGCGTGCAACCCTGATTGGCTTTTCGGCGATCCTGATGTGGTCGCTGCTCGCGCTCTTCACCGCGGCCTCCGGCAAGATGCCACCTTTCCAGCTCTCGGCCGTCTGTTTCCTCATCGGAAGCCTGCCCGGCATGCTCGTGCTCATCGCCCGGCCGGAGCGCGCCAGGCTGCTTCGGCAGCCGGCGAAGGTCTGGGTCACGGGCATCCTCGGCCTCTTCGGCTATCACTTCCTGTATTTCACCGCGCTGCGCAACGCGCCGGCCGTGGAAGCCGGCCTCATCGCCTATCTCTGGCCGCTCCTCATCGTCGTCGGCTCGGCGCTGCTGCCGGGTGAAAAGCTGAAGTGGAACCATGTCGTCGGCGCGTTTCTCGGCCTCGGCGGCACGGTGCTCATCGTCGGCCGCAACGGCTTCGCCTTCGACGAGGCTTACCTCATCGGCTATGGAGCAGCCTTTCTCTGTGCCTTCACCTGGTCGGGCTACTCGCTGCTCACCCGCCGCTTCGAGGCGGTCTCGACGGATGTGGTGACCGGCTTCTGCCTCGCCACCGCCCTTCTTTCGCTTCTCTGCCACCTGATGCTGGAAACCACCGTCTGGCCGCAGACGGGCTTCGAATGGCTCGCCATCGCCGGGCTCGGCCTGCTGCCGGTCGGCGCGGCCTTCTATGCCTGGGATTTCGGCGTCAAGAACGGCGACATCCAGATCCTCGGGGCCGCAAGCTATGCCGCACCGCTGCTCTCGACGCTCGTGCTGATTCTCAGCGGCTTTGCCGAACCATCCTGGCGCATCGGCCTTGCCTGCCTGCTGGTGACGGGCGGTGCCGTCCTCGCCGCCAAGGACATGATCTTCCGCAAGACCGCAGCAAGCCCGGCCTGATCAGGCACCCGGCTCCCAGCCGGCAGGCGCCATCTCGAAGGATGAGAAGAGGAAGCCCGGCGAGACCGTGCAGCCAACCAGCGTCCAGTCGCCGAGCGGCTCGGCCGATTGCCACCAGTTCGCCGGCACGACGATCTGCGGCCGCTCACCGGCCGCAAGATCCGGCCCGAGCACCTGAGCCTCCGCCCGCTCCATACCGTCGCTCACCAAAAGCGCCAGCGGCCCACCGGCATAATGGTGCCAGACCTCGACCGCATCCACCACCCGATGCCAGTGCGAGCGTTCACCCCGCTCCAGGAGGTAGTAGATCGCCGTCGAATGCCCGCGCGTGCCACCCGCTGTGTCGCGAAAGGTCTGCACATACCAGCCGCCTTCCGGATGGCGCTCCATGCCGAGCCGGGCAATGATATCCTGCGGCGTCATCAGAACCGGTCCTTGCGCGCACGGATTTCCGCAAAGACCTCGGCGTCATGCGCTTCCGCCATGCCGAGATGGCGGCGGATGGAGGGTTCGGCAGCCCTCAGGAAGGGATTGGTTGCCTTTTCAAGGCCGATGGTCGTCGGTGCGGTAAAGCCGCCAGCCGCCCTGATCGCCTCGATTTCCGCCACGCGGCTTGCAAGCACGGCATTGTCCGGATCGACGGTCCTGGCAAAACGTGCATTGGAGAGCGTGTATTCATGGCCGAAATAGACGGTCGTCTCGTCCGGCAGCACGGCGAGCTTGGACAGCGAGTCCCACATCTGCGCCGGCGTACCCTCGAAGAGCCGGCCGCAGCCGAGCGCGAAAAGCGTGTCAGCCGCAAAGAGCAGCTTTTCCGCCGGCAGATGGAAACAGATATGTCCTGCCGTATGCCCCGGCGTCAGGATGACCTCGACGCGCCGGCCGGCGAAGTCAAAGCTGTCGCCACCATCCACCTTGCGATCGATACCCGGGATCGTCTCGCGCACCGGACCGATGATCGTCACACCGAAACGCTCCTTCAGCGCAAGATTGGCCTCGACATGGTCGTTGTGATGGTGCGTCGTAAAAATGTGGCTGAGCGCCCAGCCGCGGCGGGCGAGCGCGTCGAGGATCGGCTTTTCCTCCGGTGCGTCGATGCTCGCGGTTGCCCCCGTTGCCGGATCATGCAGCAGCACGCCGAAATTGTCGCTGCGGCAGGGAAAGAGGTCTATTTCCAGCGGGATCATGATGCATTCCTCATCGCATTGGCAGAGCGGTCGGCGGGAATGTAAGGCAATCGGCCTTGAAGTCCACCGGCCCATCGCGCACATTCAGGTCATGCATGCCGATATTGTCGACCTTCGCGAATTCTACCACTCGCCGCTCGGGCGCCTCGCCGATCATTCGATCGCGATGGCACTCGCTTCGCTCTGGGCGCGCCTGCCGGACGAACGGCTGGTCGGGCTCGGCTATGCCGTGCCCTATCTGGAACGGTTCCGCGCCGATACGGAGCGCACCTTCGCCTTCATGCCGGCAGGCCAGGGTGCGGTGAACTGGCCGCCGAGTGAGCTCTCCTCCACGGCCCTGGTCTTCGACGAAGAACTGCCACTGCCGGACGCTTCGGTCGATCGCGTTCTGATGGTGCATTCGCTGGAGTTTGCGGAAAACCCGCGCGAGACGATGAAGGAACTCTGGCGCGTGCTGGCCCCCGGCGGGCGGCTCGTCATCGTCGTGCCGAACCGGCGTGGCGTCTGGGCACGCATGGAGCACACGCCCTTCGGCTCCGGCCGGCCCTATTCGCGCCGCCAGCTGACCGCGCTGTTGCGCGAGACCAACTTTACGCCCGGCGCCTCGGCCGAGGCGCTGTTCTTTCCGCCCTCCAAGCTGCGCAGCGTGCAGAAACTACGAGGCGCCTTCGAGCGGCTAGGCCGAACGCTCTGGCCGATGTTTTCCGGCGTCATCATCGTCGAGGCCCAGAAGCGGCTCTACCAGGGCTTGCCCGTTGCCGCACGCGCCTCACGCCGCGTCTTCGTGCCCGTGCTCGCCCCACACGGCGTGCCGACGACACGGGAGCGCGCGCAACGCTGATCCCCTCGACAAATGCCGGCCCGCCCGCTAGAGCGGGCCCACGCGGAAACGAAGGGCGAAGGGCATGACGGACGGACATTTCGACAAGATCGCGCTGATCGGCATCGGCCTCATCGGCTCTTCCATCGCCCGCGCCGTCAAGGCGAAGGGCCTTGCCAAGACCGTCACCATTTCGAGCCGCAGCCAGGAGACGCTCGACCGCGCCCGCGAACTCGAGCTCGGCACCGATTACGTCCACGACGCCGGCAAAGCCGTCGAAGACGCCGATCTCGTCATCGTCTCGGTGCCCGTCGGCGCCTCCGGCAAGGTCGCGGAAGACATCGCTCCTCACCTGAAGTCCGGCGCCATCGTCACCGATGTCGGCTCCACCAAGGCCTCGGTCGTCGCACAGATGCTGCCGCACATGCCGAAGAACGTACATTTCATCCCCGGCCACCCGCTGGCAGGCACCGAGCATTCCGGCCCGGACGCCGGCTTTGCCGAACTCTTCCAGAACCGCTGGTGCATCCTCACGCCCGTGCACGGCACAGACAAGGAAGCCAAGCGCCGGCTCGCCGCCTTCTGGGAAGCCCTCGGCTCGAAGGTCGATGAAATGGATACGGAGCATCACGACAAGGTGCTCGCCATCGTCTCGCACCTGCCGCATATCATCGCCTACAACATCGTCGGCACAGCCGACGACCTCGAGACCGTTACGGAATCGGAAGTCATCAAATACTCGGCCTCGGGCTTCCGCGATTTCACCCGCCTCGCCGCCTCAGATCCGACCATGTGGCGGGACGTCTGCCTGCACAACAAGGACGCGATCCTTGAAATGCTGGCGCGTTTTTCCGAGGACCTCGCCTATCTGCAGCGCGCCATTCGCTGGGGCGACGGCGAAAAGCTCTTCGACCTGTTCACGCGCACCCGTGCCATCCGCCGCTCGATCATCGATGCGGGCCAGGACACATCCGCACCGAACTTCGGCCGGCCGGTCGCCGACAAGAAGGGCTGAGCATTTTCCGCGGGATCCCGCCGGAACGAGGCGTCAGACCGGCGGGATGAAGGCGATCGGGAAGAGGCCAAGATAAACGGTCCCTTCCTGCACATTGAGTTTTACCACGGCCCGGTCGCCACCCTTCGAGAGGCCTTCGATCACCTGTGCGACCTGCGTCGCCGTTTCCGCGATCTCCGGAAAGGCCTCGGAAATCCGGTCGCGCCAGACCGTGATGCCGGCAATGTCGAGATCGAGCGTACCCGAGAGATACCCATCGTCGCCCACCCTGAGCGGGCCGGAAAGGCTCGCCACCTTGCCGTCACCGAGGTCGAGCGACAGGCGGCGCAGCTCCACATTCGCGCCGAGCGGCGCACCAGCCGGCGGCCCTTCGGCGGAAATCCATGTCGCCGCATCGGCAATCGTCATGTCGGCCGCAACATCAAGCGGCGGCAGCACCCTGTCGCCAAGATCGAGCGAGAGCGCGTCGAAGGAGGCGGCGACATCGAGCGCACCGCCCGACTGGCGGATGTGCTTTTCGCCGTGGGCAGCCGTCACGCCAAGCGACACGGCCTCCGAGGGCACGTTGAGCCGGCCCTTCAGCCCGTCATAGGCGACCGAGGCGCGATCGAGCCCGTTCGTCCAGGCAGTGCCGCTTGCCCGCATGAGGTCCCAGTTGGCGTCGAAGACGAGATCGGGCGTCACGCGCACCTGCGCCGGCCCGTCGAGCTCGACGACCGCATGGCCGGGGCGATAGACCTGCGCAGCCGAGCGAAGTGCGCCGAAGGTCGCCGAAAGACCCGCCGGGCGATCGTCGATACCGACCGCGTCGCAGAACAGGCCGATGCGGAACGGGAAGCCGCGGACGGAAAGGTTGCTGCACGAGGCCGAATGCATGCCCTTTACGGATGCAGTGAGCTGCCGATCCAGCGTGTCCTTCAACCAGCTTGCGGCGTAGAACCATCCGCCCGTATAGAGCGCGACGACGAGAACGACGGCAACGGCGAGCCGGACGAGTTTGCGCGTGACGCCGGATGTGCCGGCGTGGCTTGACGATGCCATGCTGTTCTCCAATGGTGGCGGACATGATTTGCCCGCAAGCGCGTCAAAGCCGGCAATTGCGGCGGCTTTTTGAGAGATGGTCCAGGTGACGGTGGATATGAACGAATTCTGGGTTTTTGGCTACGGTTCGCTGATGTGGAATCCGGGCTTCGAATTCGAGGAACAGCAGCCGGCCCATCTCTTCGGCTTCCGCCGTTCGCTCTGCGTGCGCTCCTGGGTCCATCGCGGCACCGAGGCCAAGCCCGGCCTCGTGCTGGGCCTCGATCGCGGCGGCTCCTGCCGCGGCGTTGCCTTCCGCATCGCCCCCGCAAGCCAGGAGGCCGTGGTCGACTACCTGCGCGAGCGGGAACTGGTGACCCATGTCTACAAGGAGCGCACGCTTGCCGCGACGCTGGGCGACGGCCGGCGCGTCTCGACGCTCGCTTACATCTGCGACCGTGCCCATCACCAGTTCGCCGGCTCGCTCTCCATCGAGGAGGCGGCGACGACCGTCAGCGCTGCCATCGGCAAGTCCGGCCACAACATCGACTATGTGCGCAACACGCTGACGCATCTGCGCGCCATGGGTATCCGCGACCATTGGCTGGAGGACGTCGGCCGCACCGCGGAAAACCTCCACACGCAAGGCCCCACCTGATCAGGCGGTGTGCGCCTTCAGCTCCGCCAGCCGCTGCTCGGCCGTCGGCGGCAGGGGCAGGTTTGGATTTGCCGCGACGGTTTCCACCAGCAGCCGGTCGCTCGCCGTCTCCATCACCTCGACGAGATGGGCGAGAAAGGCATCGGGATCCATGCCCGGCGCGATCGCCGGCAGGATACGCACCTTGAAGTGGCCGGGATAACGGATGAACTTGCGGCGCGGCCAGAACAGGCCCGGATGCATGACGACGGGCACGACAGGCACCTGCAGATCCCGGTAGAGGCGAGCGATGCCGTATTTGTATTCCGGTGTCGCGCCCGGTGGGCGACGGGTGCCTTCCGGATAGATGATGAGCTGGCGGCCGGAATTCATCTCTTCCTTGGTGCGCTGCATGACGGCGGCCATGACCTTGCCACGCGCGCTGCGATCGACCGGCACCATGCGCTGCTTCTTCAGATACCAGCCAAAGAGCGGAATCCAGGTCAGCTCACGCTTGAGGATGTAGAAGGGATCGTCGAGCCAGGGCAGCAGCGCATAAGCATCCCAGAAGGACTGATGCTTCGGTGCGAAGATGTAGCCGCCATTGGCCGGGATATTCTCCAACCCTTCGATCTCGAACGTCGTACCGACGACCTTGTCGAAGAGCCAGTGATTGCTCCTCGCCCAGTTCTTGGCAACGCCATAGGCCTTTTTGCGCGGCAGCAGGAAATAGGCCGGCGTCATGATGATCATCTGTAAGATGAGGTTCAGGTAGAAGAGGGTATTGAAGAGGACGGAACGGAAAGCGATCATCGGGCAGCCTGTCAGCGGGACGCGTACCTTCGCCCTACACGATATTCAAGGACGGGGAAACTCCCGTTGCAGCGATCTCAACCACCGGAAAGGCCCGCCATGTCACCTCGAAGGCCGGACCAGTTGCCCGCCCCTGCAAAGGCACGGATATGCGCAAGGCTGTACTTGAGGTACTCCGACAACATCGCCTTCACGATGCCCGGCTGGCGCAGCCAGTTGCCGTTCTTCAGGTCCGAATTGACGACCGGATAGGCGATGAATTCCGTCCGGGGATCGATGACCTTCAACTCCAGCAGGCTGCGTGGCATATGGTAGTTGTTGGTGACGACGAGCACGCGGCGGAACTGGTGATCGCTGATCCAGCGCGCCGTCTCGTTGGCGTTGCCGATCGTATCCACCGCCTCGTAGCCCATGTCGACGCAGCATTCGAAAAGCGCCGACGAGCTCTGGGTGAGTTTGCGGATCTGGTTGCCGCTGGTGGCAGGGTTGACACCGGAGATCAGCAGCCGCTGCCCGGCTCCCTGCTTGAGCAGGCCGATTGCCCGGTCGATACGCTGGTAGCCGCCGGTCAACACCACGATAGCATCGGCCTTCGGATCGCTCGGCGCTTCCAGCGCAGCGACGGTTTCGGCAAAATAGAGGAAGCCGCCGGTACCTGCCACGGCGGCAAGCAGGATGAGTGCGAGCAGCGCACGCACGGCAAGGCGGACGGGGCCCTTGCGCCGCCGCCCCTCCCCCTCAGACCGGACGCCCTGCGGCAGACCCGGTTTTGCCCGTTCAAGCGCGTTCATGATTCCGTCCATAGAACGTGATTGCGGCAACCGATGGTCCGTTTCGCGGCAGCGGTTCGTCTGGGCCGGCTCATGGGTCGGGCAGTTGGTCGGTGCGAGATGGGTCGGAACGGATCTGATCGATCTCGTGGATGGTCCGCATGACGGTGAAACGGGCCGTCAGCGTCGTCAGCAGCGCGATGACGACAATCGTGCCGGCAATGCCGAGATAGCCCGTGAACCCCATGGAGAAGGTGCCGAACAGGGCCGTCGCCTGGTCGCTCTGGGGGGTCGCGATGGAGCGCCCCTGCCAGAAGCCGGCGACGGCAAAGAACAAGGCTGCCAGGAACCCGCCGGCCACCGAACCCTTCAGGCTGATCTTCAGGAAATGCTTCTGGAACTCGGACGCGACAAAGCTTGCCTCCGCGCCGACGAAATGCAGCACCTCGACAATGTGCCGGTTGCCGGAAAGCGCGCCACGCGTTGCGAAGATGACGGTCAACACCATGGCGGAAAAGACCAGCACCAGCACGCCGGTACCGATGAAGGCCGTCGTGCGCGCCATGGCGACGAGGCGATCGACCCAGGTACGGTGATCGTCGAGGAAGGCCGTCGGGATCTTCTGCGCCAGTGCTGCCCGCATTGCCATGAAATCCGGCGGGCTCTGCTCATCGATGGTCACGATGACGAGACGCGGCACCGGCAGTTCGTCGATGTTCAGCCCTTCCCCAAGCCAGGGTTCGAGCAGCCGCGCCGTCGCCGTCTTGTCGACGATCGTGCCGTCGCGCGTGCCGGAGAAGGTTAGCGCGAGGTCACGCGCATCCGTCAGCGCCTTCTCCATGTCGAGATTGTCGTCGGGCTTGATCTGGATGGTGATCTCGCGGGAGATCTGGCTCTGCCAGCTCGCCGCCGTCGCCCGCACCATGCTGACCGCGCCAAAGGTGAGGCAGGCCAGAAAGGCCATGATGGCGATGACGAGCATCAGCGCGTTGCCGGACACGTTCGCCTGCGGCACGATGGGTGCCGTCGGGCGCACTTTCATTTCCGGCCGGCGCGCCGGCTGGGCGTCCTGGGCGGTATCGTGCGGCGCGTCAGTCATAGATATCGAGCCGTCCCTGCGAGAGGATCATGCGCCGGGCCTCCACCTGGTCCATCAGCGACAGGTCGTGCGTGGCGATCACCACGGCGGTGCCGAGACGGTTCAACTCAAGGAAGAGGCTCAGCAGCCGGCGGGCCATCGGCGGATCGACATTGCCGGTCGGCTCGTCGGCAAGCAGCAGTTCCGGCCGGTCGATGAGGGCGCGGGCAATGGCCGCGCGCTGCTTTTCCCCACCCGACAACACCGGCGGCAGCACGTTGATTCGCTCCCCGAGCCCGACCCATTTCAAGAGTTCCAGCACGTCGGCGCGATAACTCGCCTCCTCCTTGCCACGCACGCGCAGCGGAAGAGCGACATTCTCATAGGTCGTGAGATGATCGAGCAGGCGAAAATCCTGAAAGACGATGCCGATACGCCGACGCAACATCGGCAGCTCATCGCGCGGAATGGTGGAAATCTCCCGGTCGAAGGTGCGAATGATACCGCGCGTCGGCTGCAGGGAGAGGAAGAGAAGACGCAGCAGCGTCGTCTTGCCGGCGCCGGAAGGCCCCGTGAGAAACTGGAAAGACCGGCGCGGAATATCGAAGGTCAGGTCGCGGAGAATCTCCGGGCCCATCCCATAGCGCAGTCCGACATTCTCGAAGTGAATCAATGATCAATCCGGTTCTAGAAGCGGGTTACCCTTGCCCGCCGAGGCAGGTTCGCTGGCGAGGTCGCACAGGAAAACGGCTCTTTCACGGTCGGGTTTCCAAAGCATTAACCAGTATGGTTTACGTTTGGTAAGGATTTCATTCAATGCCCGACTTTTCGCCGATGATTTTGCGCGGAAGGGCACAGGCGGAACGAGGAGGTCGCGATGAACGCCTTCAGGGCAAGACGCGAGGCGAAGGGCCAGATCGACCTTCTGCCGCCGGAACCGAAGACACCAGCCCGCAGGAATGCAAAGCCGTTTCCGGCACGTCTCGAAGTGGTCGACGCCGATTTCGTCGTCATTCGCAGCACTGCCGCCCGCACCAGCAATGACAATCACCGCGCCGCCCGCCCTGCGCCATCTGCCGAACAGCCACATCACCTGCTGCTCCGCATCGCCACGGCCAGTGCCCGGCTGTGCGAGGCTGGCCTGCAGCTTCTTCCGGGCCGTGCCTTTGCCGGCCTCGTGACGACAGCCTTCATCTTCGTCTTTGCCTATGCCGGCGGGCTCTCCGCCCTGAAGGCCGCACTCCCCGAGAACGAGCCGGGCGAGACCCTGCGCATAGCCGACGTCATCACGACAGTCGACGACCGCAACGGCATGAAGGTGCTTGCCGTCTATGGCCGCCTCACCAATGGCGGCAACACCACTGCCGCCGTCCCGCCGGTCGACATCGTCTTCGAAGGCGCTGGCAAGACGCTCCGCCACCGTCTCTCGCTCGAAACTGCCGCACTCGCCCCAGGTGCCAGCGAGACCTTCGCGTTGCGCATTCCGCACAGTGGCGGAAAAGTACCGAAAGTCTCGGTTTCGCTTGCCGCCGAGGGTGCGCCCGCTCGCTGACTGTGCTAATCGGCTCCTTTGTTTCTCCCAGTTCCGCACGCAAAACCATCGGGTTTGCCGGATCTGCCTACGACCAAGGAGCCGCCTCGCGATGCAGATTGTCCGCGGAAAGAAGATCGAAACGCTCTACGACGCCGCTACGATCGCCAAGCGCAACGAAGAACTGGCGGCAGATATCGCTGGCGGGCCGACGAAAGACCTTCTCGTCATCGCCGTCCTCAAGGGCTCGTTCATCTTCGCCGCCGACCTCACCCGTGCCCTCCACGCCGCCGGCCTTGCCCCGGAAGTCGAGTTCATCACGCTGTCGAGCTACGGCGCCGGCACCGTTTCGCAGGGCGTGAAGGTCATCAAGGACATCGATAGCGACGTACACGGCCGTGATATCCTCCTGATCGACGATATCCTCGAATCCGGCCGCACGCTCAGCTTCGCCAAGGAACTGATGTACGAGCGCGGCGCCAAGAACGTCACCATCGCCGTGCTGCTCGACAAGCGCGAGAAGCGCAAGACCGACCTCGAAGCCGATTATGTCGGTTTCGAATGCCCGGATCATTTCGTCGTCGGCTACGGCATGGACGTCGCCTATGCCTTCCGCGAACTGCCCTTCGTCGGCATCGTGACGGGTGACGCGGACGCCTGAGGCTGTCCTGACCGCAGATTCCCCCATCGGCCGTTTACCGATCGACAAGGAAAGTCTGGTCTTTTCACTCAAGGAGCGGCACCGGGAATCGGCGCACCGCTCCGGCCTACCGTTCCCTCGGAACAAGGCCGGATGAACGGACCGAAAGGGGAACCGATGGCCAAGATCCTGATCACCGAAGACGAGGATTCGCTCCGCACCTTCGTGGCGCGGGCGTTGCGCATGGACGGCCACGAGACCGTCGAAGCGCCGGACGGTGCAGCCGGACTCGACGCCCTGACGGATGGCGGTTTCGATCTCCTCCTGTCCGATATCCGCATGCCTGTGATGGACGGCATCGAACTCGCCCACAAGGCGTCAGCCGCCCATCCGGCGCTGAAAATCCTGCTGATGACCGGCTATGCCGAACAGCGCGAGCGGGCAGACGACCTTGCCTCGAAGATCGTCGATGTGGTGAGCAAGCCATTCAGCCTGCCCGACATCCGCCGCGCCGTGGCAACGGCACTCGCCGCCTGACCACGCCTCAACGGATTCCGAGCAGCCGCTCCAGATAATCCCGTTCAAAACCGGGCGCAGATCCGGTACCCAGACGGCGACGGATCTCTTCCAGAATTTCACGCGCCCGCTGGATATCGATTTCTTCCGGAACCTTGGTCGGCCCGCCGAAGTCGGGGCCCTGTCCGTTGAGTGCGCGCTCTCGGCCCAGCGGGTCGCGGCCGTTGCGCCCGGCCTGCGGTATGCCTTCGCCCGGCCCCTGGCCTTGCCCTTGCCCCATGGCCTGCATCTGGCTCATCATGTTCTGCGCGCCCTGGCGGAGTGCCTCCAGTGCACGGCCCTGGCTACCAACGGCCGATTCGCCCTGCCCCTCGCCCAGCGCTTCGGAAGCACCCTTCATCTCACGACCGGCCTGACCAAAGCCTTCGCCAGGTTCAAGCCCCATGCCCTTCAGCGCCTCCTGGATCTCCCCGAGCTGCTTGCCGAGCCCATCCTGCTGCTCCTGAAGCTTCTTCAGCGCCTCACGAAGCTGATCGGCCGTCATCTGGTCGGTCGACTGCTGACCGGCGCCATTGTCGCCCGGCTGCTGTTGCTGCTGGCCTTCCTCGCCCTCGCCCGGCATCGGATCGCCCCGCTGCTGGCGGTCGCGCAACGCCTGATCGAACTGGAAGGTCTGCTCCATCAATTTCTGCTGCTGCTGCATCAGCTGGCCGAGCTTGTCCATCTGCTGGCGCATCGCGTCGTTCTGCTGGCCTTGCTGACCCTGCTGCGGCCGACCGGCCTGCAGGTTGTTCATCATGCGCTGCAGTTCGGAGAGCATCTGCTGGGCCTGGTCACGCGCGCCGGACCGGGCCAGATTCTCGATCTGATCCATCATGCGCTGCAAATCCTGCTGCCGCAGGATCCGGCCCTGCTGCTGGGCGTTCTGCTGCATCTGGCCATTCTTGGCCGCTTGGCGGGCAAGCTCCTCCATATAGGCCTGCATCGCCTCACGCAGCTCCTTCATGAGCGCAGCGATCTCCTCGTCGGAGGCATTGCGCTCCAGCGCTTCGGAGAGCGCCTTCTGCGCCTCGCGCAGCCGGCGATCAGCCAAAGACAGGTTGCCGTCCTCGATGCCAAGAGCGATTTCCCAGAGATAGTCCGCCGTCTCGCGCATCTGGTCGTCCGTGCGGGAAAGTTTCATGCGCGCATTGGCCGATTGCAGCAGCAGGTAATGCGTGAGGTTGGGGATCGTCTCTTCCGGCCGGATCGTCAGCGCCTCGTTGAGCGCGATGGCATGCGGCAGCTGGTTGGCATCAAGCGCGAAGACCTGCCGCTGTTCGGCGACGGCCCCGGCCAGCGGTTCGAAGAAATTCCTGGCCGGCAGGATCATCTCCACGGGCTGGCTGCGCCCTTCCTGCCCGGCGGCATCCCTGGCAACAAGCGTGATCTTCACACGCTTGCCGGAAAGCGGATGTTCGGACAGGTTACGGCTTGTCGTGCCCTTGGCGTCGCGCGCGGCGCGGCGCGGCAGGTCAAGGCGGTACTCCGGCAGCGGATAGAGCGGACGTGCATCCTTCGGCTGCTCGACCGGCACGATCTCCGCATGAGCCTCCTGGATTCCGTAGTCGTCCTTGGCGACGAAGCTGATCTCCAGCGCCGACGCGACGGTCTTTTTCGGAATACCATCGAAGGCGATTTCCGGAACGCGGTCCGGAATGACCGCAAACGCCCAGGTCTGGCCGGCGACCGAGAGCGTGCCGTCCTTCAGAATTTTGTAGCGCATGGTCTTGGCGCCATTGGCCGCGGCAACCGGCACCTTCGCTTCGGCCTTCGGGCCCTCGGCCTTTTCATCCTTCGGCTTTTCCGCCTCCGGGCGTATGGCCGTCGCCGTGGCCTCGCCCGTCACCTGGTAGCTCACCGGCTCATCGCCGCCGCCACCCGTAACGCGCACGGTCAATTCGCTGAACTGCGGAATGCGAATCTCGCCCTTGGCAGCCTCGCCCGGCTGGCCCTGCGTGCTGCCGGTCAGGAAAATGGGTGCACGCGACGTGTGCGCCGGCGGCGTCACCCAGGCGTCGATGCGCACATCCGGCGCGGTCTCGGCAGGCGCGCGAAGGGTAACCACATCCGCCAGAAGACCACCGCGATTCGAATAGGAGAAGGCAAAGGCGATGGCGACAAGGAGCAGCGGCACGGCGCGCAGGGCATGGCGGTCATGACGGGCAATGTCCGGCTCAGGCGCACCGGTCCTGAGCGCGCCGATCATCCGTGCCATACGGCTCTGGTGCTCGCGCCACAGCGCTTCGGCAACGGCACCACCACCGGCCGGCCGATCTTCCTGCACCCGGATCGCCTGGTGAGCCAGCGCATTGCGCGCCTCCAGCATGCGATAGGCCCTGTCAATCGAAGGCCAGCCGATACCGCGCAGGCGAATGAGCAGACCGGCAAGACCAAGCGCGAAGCCGGCCAGCGTCGCAAGATGCAGCCAGGTGGGAACATGGCGAAAATAGCCGAACCAGGTCAGCGCGAGAAACGCCGCGACGAGAAGCAGGATCGGCAGCACCCGCGGGGCGAGCGCCTCCAGATAGAGGATGGTCTGGGCGGCAAGGCGTTTGCCCGCAAGCCGTCGGGCCACCGGGTTGCCGGCCGCTTCCGTCTCGCGCTGTCCTTGCGTGTCAATCGCCATCGATCGCCGCTCTCCGCTGCAGGTTGTCACCGCCAAAAGATAACATGCTTTGTGGCGAAGACGAGGGCGCACGCAAAATCGTGATCGCGCGCGCAGCCTGGTTTAGCACTTGCGAAGGTCAGGCGAGCCAGTCCGGAAGCGAATCGAGGCCGATCAGGTCGTCATAGCTGAGGCGTGGCCGCACGACATGGAACTCGGCCCCGTTGACCAGCACTTCCGGTACCAGCAGACGGCTGTTGTAGGTGCCCGCCTGCACGGCGCCATAGGCACCGGCGGACCCGACGGCGATGAGATCGCCGGGCTTCGGCTGCGCCATCTCTCGGTCCTGCGCCAGATAGTCACCGGTCTCGCAGACGGGACCCACCACGTCCGCCCGGATGCGCGGCGCGCTGGCCGCCGAAATGACGACCGGCTGGATCTCGTGCCAGGCCTCGTAGAGCGTCGGGCGGATGAGGTCGTTCATGGCCGCATCGACGATGACGAAAGTCTTCTCGCCGCCGTCCTTCACGTAGATCACCTCGGCGACGAGGATGCCGGCATTACCGACGATCAACCGGCCAGGCTCGGTGACGATCTTGCAGTTCAGGCCCTTGAGCTGGTTCTTGACGATTTCGGCATAGGCATCCGGAAGCGGCGGCGGCGCATTGTCCGTCTTGTAGGGAATCCCGAGGCCGCCGCCGACATCGACGTGATCGATCGTGTGTCCGTCGGCGCGCAGCGTATCGACGAGCTCGCGCAGGAGCTTGAAGGCATCCTCGAAGGGTTGCAGCTCGGTGATCTGGCTGCCGATATGCATGTCGATACCGGTCACCTTGATGCCCGGCAGGCTGGCGGCGCGGGCATAGACGGCGCGGGCACGTTCCCAGGAAATGCCGAACTTGTTTTCCTTCTTGCCCGTCGAGATCTTGGCATGCGTGCGGGCGTCGACGTCTGGATTGATGCGGAAGGAGACGTGCGCCACCTTGCCGGCCTTCACGGCGCGGGCATTCAGCACCTCAAGCTCGGGCTCGGATTCGACGTTGAAGCAGTAGATGCCGGCCTCAAGCGCCAGATCCATCTCGCGCGGCGTCTTGCCGACGCCGGAGAACATGATGCGCGAGGCAGGAACGCCGGCGGCCAGCGCCCGGCGCAGTTCGCCTTCCGAGACCACGTCGATGCCGGCGCCAAGCCGGGCAAGCGTCTTCAGCACCGCCTGGTTCGAGTTCGCCTTCATAGCGTAGCACACCATGGCATCGACACCGTCGAAGGCCTTGGCGAAGACCTTGTAGTGACGCTCCAGCGTCGCCGTCGAATAGACGTAGAAGGGCGTGCCGACCGTCTTGGCGATTTCCGGAACCGGCACGTCCTCCGCATGGAGGATGCCGTCGCGATGCTCGAAATGGTTCACAGGTCTCGTCCGTTAAACAGGGGCGGTTCCGGCAAAACCGCGCGGCGGCCTTGCGTTGGGAACTGCGTCAAAACTAGAGAAGGGGGTCGAGGATGAAAGGCTTGTCTTCGACCTGCTCGACCTTCTTGCCATCGACGGTCTTCACGACCGGTTGAGCCCCGCCCGGCAGGTCGAGATCGCCCTTGCGGCCACAGGCGGTCAGAACCGCTGCGGAAAGGCAGAGCGCGAGAGCCAGCCTGCCGATGTCGATGCGTGTCATGAAGCGTTCCCTGGAAATGCCGGTGATCGGGTGGGCATCATCCTTAGCGAATTCGCCCGCCCTTGTGCACCCTTAATCTACTGATGAGTCCTGCAAGCAATCTGATCAGTTGCGCTGCCGCCACCAGGCGATCTGCTTGCGGACCTCCAGAGGGGCGGTACCGCCAAAACTCTTGCGGCTGGCGACCGAGGCCTCGACCGTCAAGACGTTGAAGATGTCGGCGGTGATGGCGGCATGGATCGCCTGCAGCTCCTCGAGCGACAGGTCGGAAAGGTCGCAGCCCTTGCTCTCGGCCAGCGCCACGGCGCGGCCCGTCACATGATGGGCATCTCGGAAGGGAAGTCCCGCTTCCCGCACCAGCCAGTCGGCAAGATCGGTGGCAGTGGAATAACCGGAGCCGGCCGCCGCCTTCATCCTGTCGGTACGAATGGTCATGTCGCGCACCATGCCGGTCATCGCGGCAATGGCCAGCTCGATGCTCTCGGCAGCGTCGAAGACCTGTTCCTTGTCTTCCTGCATGTCCTTGGAATAGGCGAGCGGCAGACCCTTCATGACAGTCAGGAGTGCGATCAGCGAACCGTTGATGCGGCCGGTCTTGGCACGCACCAGCTCGGCGGCATCCGGGTTCTTCTTCTGCGGCATGATCGAGGAGCCGGTGGAGAAGGCATCCGACAGGCGGATGAAACCGAACTGCGGCGTCGACCAGATGACGATCTCTTCGGCGAGGCGTGACAGATGAACGCCGGCAATCGCCGCAATCGACAGGAACTCCAGGGCGAAATCGCGGTCCGACACGGTATCGATGGAATTGCGGGTCGGCTCGCGGAAGCCGAGCGCCTTCGCCGTCATGTGTCGGTCGATATTGTAGCCCGTGCCGGCAAGCGCGGCGGCACCGATCGGGCTTTCATCGAGGTGCTCGATGGCGTGGCGCACCCGCTGGCGGTCGCGGCCGAACATCTCGACATAGGCCATGCAATGATGGCCGAAGGTAACGGGTTGGGCGGTCTGAAGGTGGGTGAAGCCGGGCATGACGGTTTCGGCGTGCTCCTCGGCACGGTCGAGGAAGGCCGCGATGAGGCCCGTCAGCGCCTTCTCCGTCTTCTGCAGCTCTTCCTTCACCCACAGACGGAAATCGAGCGCCACCTGGTCGTTACGCGAGCGGGCGGTGTGGAGGCGTCCGGCGGCGGGACCGATCAGCGTCGCCAGCCGCGCCTCGACATTCATGTGAATGTCTTCCAGGCGGCGCGAGAACTCGAAATTGCCGCTTTCGATCTCTGACAAGATCGTGTCGAGACCGTGAACGATCTTTTCCTTATCGTCCGCCGAAATGATGCCCTGGTGGCTAAGCATTTCGGCATGCGCCTTTGAGCCGCGGATGTCCTGGGCGTAAAGCTTCTTGTCGAAGCCGATGGAGGCATTTATCTCCTCCATGATCGCATCCGGTCCCGAGGCGAAACGGCCGCCCCACATCTGGTTCGAGGATTTCGTCTCGGAAGTGCCGTCAGCCATGGGTCCCGTCCTGGAGAGTGAAATGACAGTGAAGAAGAAACTCGGCCTGCCGGCAGGAAAACTGATCGCCATTGCCGGGCTCGCCGGACTTCTCGCCGGTGGTGCAGCGATATACGTGAAGGAAAGCCTGTCTGGCAATGGCGCGGTCGCTTCCGCCGATCCCGCCGCCTGCACGGCCACCGCAGCGAAGGCCGAAGCCCTGACACCCTTTTCCAAGGGACAGGTCGCCGCCATGCGCACGGTCGACGAGCATCGCGCGCTGCCCGATCTCGTGTTCGACGGCCCCGACGGCAAGAAGAAGACGATCGCCGATTTTTCCGGCAAGACCCTGCTCGTCAACCTCTGGGCCACCTGGTGCGTGCCGTGCCGTGAGGAAATGCCGGCGCTCAACGCGCTCGAAAAGGAGCTCGGCAGCGACAAGTTCGAGGTCGTGGCGATCAACATCGACACGGGCGATGACGAAAAGCCGAAAACCTTCCTCACCGAAACAGGCGTCAACGACCTCGGCTATTATCGTGATGCCTCGATGGGCGTGTTCAACACCCTGAAGAAGGAAGGCCTCGCCTTCGGCCTGCCCGTCACGCTGCTGATGGATGACAAGGGCTGCTTGATCTCGGCAATGAACGGCCCCGCCGCCTGGGACAGCGACGACGCCAAGGCCTTGATCAAAGCCGCGCTTGCTGTGCCGAAAAGCTGAGGCATCGCGAGAAGGTTTCGCTCACGCCGCTGGATAGGCGCGCGACCGGCGGATGTCGAGGAAACCCGCTTCGCCCTTGCGGTGCGGGAATTCCGGCGCCGTATCGAACTCGACCGGCTGACCACTGCCCGTCAGCGCCAGCACGCGGCGTGAGTCCGGCCGGTCGATGACCCGCACGATCTTCGCAGCGATGCCCTGCCCATCCTCGCGCCAGGTGACATCGGCCGGGCGGAACAGGATCTGACCGATGCCATCGGCCACACCGCCCGCCTCGAAGGCCACGTCGCCGACATAGGCCTTGCCGCCGCGGATCTCCGCATCGAGCCGGTTCGCATCGCCGAGGAAATTCATCACGAAGGCATCGGCCGGGTTGCGGCAGACCGCCTCGGGCGTGCCCTCCTGCACGATCTTGCCCTTGTTCAGGATGACGACCCGGTCGGCAAGGTCGAGCGCCTCTTCCTGGTCGTGTGTGACGAAGAGCGTGGTGATGCCCAGTTCGTCATGGATTTTCCGAAGCCAGCGGCGCAGGTCCCGCCGCACATTGGCATCAAGCGCACCAAATGGCTCGTCGAGCAGCAAAACGCGGGGATCGACGGCGAGCGCCCGGGCGAGCGCCACACGCTGGCGCTGGCCACCGGAGATCTGGCCGGGGAAACGGTCCTTGAGGCCACCGAGCTGCACGAGATCGAGCAGTTCCGCAACACGTTTGGCGATCGCGTCGGGCGAGCGCTTGACCTTGGAGACCTTCATGCCGAAGGCGATGTTCTCGCCGACGGTCATATGCGGGAAGAGGGCATAGTGCTGGAAGACGAAACCGACACCGCGCTCGCGCACCGGAATGTCCGTCGCATTCTCATCGCCGAAATAGATCGCACCGCCATCGGCATATTCGAGGCCGGCAACCATGCGCAGGATCGTCGTCTTGCCGGAGCCGGACGGGCCGAGTAGCGCCACCAGCTCGCCGCTTTCGATATCGAGCGACACGCCGTGCACGGCGCGAAAGGTCTGGAACTCCTTGACCACATTGGTAAGGCGGATCTTCACGGTTTTACCTCCGGGGTGATGCTGTCGGCGCCGGCCAGCTGAGAGGGGCGCTGCACGCGGCCTGCGCCCTGCCGCTCCAGCGCCACCTTGGCGACGAGCGTAACGATGGCGAGGCCGGCGAGAATGGATGCGGCGGCAAAGGAACCGGCCGCGTTGTAGTCGTGATAGAGCAGCTCGATGTGCAGCGGCAGCGTGTTCGTCTGGCCGCGGATGTTGCCCGAGACGACGGAAACGGCACCGAACTCGCCCATCACGCGCGAATTGCAAAGCACGACACCGTAGAGCAGCGCCCACTTGATATTCGGCAGCGTGACGGAGAAGAATGTGCGCCAGCCGCTTGCCCCCAGCGACGTCGCCGCCTCCTCTAGGTCGCGGCCCTGCGCCTGCATCAGCGGGATCAGTTCGCGCGCCACGAAGGGCGCGGTCACGAACATGCTGGCCAGCACGATGCCCGGCAGCGCGAAGAGGATCTTGATCTCCATCGATTGCAGAGCCGGTCCGAACAGGCCCTGCAGACCATAGACGAAGAGATAGGAGACGCCCGCAACGATGGGCGATACGGAGAAAGGCAGTTCGATAACGACAGTGAGCAGCCGCTTGCCGCGGAAATCGTGCTTGGTGATGGCCCATGCCGCCGCAACGCCGAAAGCCGTGTTGATCGGCACCGCGATCAGCGCCGTGACGACCGTCAGCAGGATGGCGTGCCGCGTGTCCGGATCGGCAATCGAGGCCGCAAAATAACCGACACCGCGTGAAAAAGCCTCGACGGCGATGACGACGAGCGGCGCGACAATCATCAGCGCGACCAGCACGAGCACGAAGGCGAGGAGCGAGCGGCGGAAGACCGGATTGTCGCCGACGCGGGGCGGCGTGCCTTTTCCAGGGTGCACCATGGTCAGCCCCTTGCCGTATAACGCAGGGCGCGGGCCTGCATGAGGTTGGTGATCGCCAGCATGACGAAAGCCGTCAGCAGCATGACGGAGGCGATGGCGGCCGAGGCCGGATAGTCGTATTCCTCAAGCCGGATGAAGGCGAGCAGCGCGGTGATCTCCGTTGAGAACGGCTGGTTGCCGGCAATGAAGATGATGGCCCCGAATTCCCCAAGACTGCGGGCGAAGGAGAGCGAGACACCGGCCAGAAGCGCCGGCGTGAGGAGCGGCAGGATGACGCCCGTGAAGATCGACAGGTCGCTCGCCCCGAGCGTCTGCCCCGCCTCCTCCAGCGCCGGATCCAGTTCCTCCAGCACCGGCTGCACCGTGCGCACGATGAAGGGAATGCTGGTGAAGCTCATGGCGACGATGATGCCGAGCGGCGTATAGGCGACCTTGATACCGAGAAGCGAGAGCGGTCCGCCGAACCAGCCGTTGGTCGCAAAGAGCGTGGTAAGCGCGATACCCGCAACGGCGGTGGGCAGCGCGAACGGCAGATCGACAAGCGCATCGACCAGCCGGCGACCGGGAAAGCGGTAACGCACCAGCACCCAGGCGAGCGATAGGCCGAAGACGAGGTTGAACGCGGTTGCTGCCAGCGCGCAGAGCACCGTGACCCGGTAGCTCGCAAAAGCGCGGTCCGACGAGATGATGCGCCAGTAGTCCTCCGGCCCGAGGCTGGCCGCCTTGAAGACGAGCGCAGCCAGCGGCAGCACGACGATGATCGCCACATAGACGAGAGTTATGCCGAGCGCGAGCGGCAATCCGGGCAGTACACGCCGTCTCAAGAGGCGCTTCCTTTCTCAAGCTGATCCAGGAAAAGTGCGGAGCGCGATCATCCGGCCGGATTTGTGCGAACACTTTTCATGCCACAACCGGCGGACTTTCGGCCGCCGGTTGCGATAAAACGAAGGTCGATGGATCAACGGCTGCCGTAGATCTTGTCCAGCACGCCGCCTTCGGCGAAGTGCTCCTCGGAGATCTTCTTCCAGCCGCCGAAGACGTCATCGACATTCACGAGGCGGATTTCCGGGAACTGGCCCTTGAACTCGGCAGCGACCGTCTGGTCATGGACGCGATGGCCGAATTCGGCAGCGATCTTCTGGCCCTCTGGCGCATAAAGGAAATCGAGGTAGGACTTTGCAAGCTCACGGCTGCCCTTGGCGTCGGCCACCTTGTCGACGATGGCGACCGGGAACTCGGCAAGCAGCGAGACGGAGGGTACGACGCTTTGGAACTTGTCCTCGCCATATTGCTTGGCGATCGACTTGGTTTCCGCCTCGAAGGTGATGATGACATCGCCGATTTCGCGCTCGACGAAGGTCGTCGTCGCCGCGCGGCCGCCCGTGTCGAAGACCGGAACGTTGTCGAAGATCTTGGTGACGAACTCCTCGACCTTGGCCGGATCGTTGTTGAAGGCTTCCTTGGCATAGGCGGTCGCTGCAAGATAGGTGTAGCGCGCATTGCCTGAGGTCTTCGGGTTCGGGAAGATGACCTTCACGTCGTCACGGGCAAGGTCCGACCAGTCCTTGATGTTCTTCGGGTTGCCGGCGCGAACGAGGAAGGACGGGAAAGAGTAGAAGGGCGAAGCGTTGTTCGGGAATTTCTGCTGCCAGCCTTCGGCGACAAAGCCGTTCTTCACGAGGAAGTCGATATCCGTCACCTGGTTGAAGGTCACGACATCCGCCTCCAGACCCTCGACGATGGCGCGCGCCTGCTTGGAGGTGCCGCCATGCGACTGGTCGACGGTGACACCCGGATGCCCCTTCACGAAGGCTTCGTTCTCGGCAGCGAAAAGCTCACGCGCCACGTCATAGGAGGCGTTGAGCAGCTTGTCGGCGGCCTGCGCGGAGAACGGAGCGGCAAGGCCAAGGAGAGCCACGCCGAGAAGGAGCAAACGTTTCATCTGAAAAACCCCGAATGGAACCTGAATTCGGGCAGACAATAGCGACCGGCCGCTCCCGATCCGAGGTATGGCCTGCCGCAGCACTTGCGGCAGACGAAACATTTTTCCCTGAAAGGGCAAGCTTGGGAAATGTCCCGCTGCTCAGCGCGTCGGAACGGGGACTTCGCCGCGATAATCGTAGAAGCCGCGTCCGGACTTGCGGCCGAGCCAGCCGGCCTCGACATACTTCACCAGCAGCGGGCAGGGGCGATACTTCGAATCGGCGAGGCCGTCATGCAGCACCTGCATGATCGACAGGCACGTGTCGAGGCCGATGAAATCGGCAAGCTGCAGCGGGCCCATCGGATGGTTGGCGCCAAGCCTCATCGCGGTATCGATGGCTTCCACCGAACCGACGCCCTCGTAAAGCGTATAGATCGCCTCATTAATCATCGGCAACAGGATGCGGTTGACGATGAAGGCCGGGAAGTCCTCCGCGACGGTGATCGTCTTGTCGAGCTTGGCGACAAATTCCTTTGCGGCGGCGAACGTCCCCTCTTCGGTCGCGATGCCGCGCACGAGCTCGACCAGCTTCATGACCGGAACCGGGTTCATGAAGTGGATGCCCATGAAGCGCTCCGGGCGGTCGGTGGCAGACGCGAGCCGCGTGATCGACAGCGAAGAGGTGTTGGTGGCGAGGATCGCTTCCGGCTTCAGGACGGAACAGACCTGGCCGTAGATCTTGCGCTTGACGGTCTCGTCCTCTGTCGCCGCCTCGATGACGAGATCGGCGTCGGAGAGGTCGTTGATATCGGAGGATCCCTTGATCAGGGCGAGTGCGTCCTTGCGCTCCTCGTCGGTCATCTTGCCGGAGGAGACCTGGCGGGCAAGATTGCCGTTGATCGTGGCAAGCCCGGTTTCGACACGCTCCGGCGACAGGTCGTAGATGTGGACCTTGTATCCGGCCATGGCAGAGACGTGCGCGATACCGCATCCCATCTGGCCCGCACCGACAATACCGACGTTCTTGATCATAGCGCCAATCGCCCCATCACACCGTCTGCGCCCCTAGGCGCAGGCAAAAAAACACCGGGCCGGTCAAGCCGGCCCGGTGAAGTGATAAAGCGCCGCGACGCATTTTTCCAGTGAAATCATCGTCGCAAAGAGCCGGGTCAAAGCTGGCTCAAAGCGCCTTTTCGAGTTCGGGCAGGGCTTCGAAGAGATCGGCGACGAGGCCGTAGTCCGCGACCTGGAAGATCGGCGCTTCCTCGTCCTTGTTGATGGCGACGATGACCTTCGAATCCTTCATGCCGGCAAGGTGCTGGATGGCGCCCGAGATGCCGCAGGCGATGTAGAGCTGCGGCGCAACCACCTTGCCCGTCTGCCCGACCTGCCAGTCGTTGGGCGCATAGCCCGCATCGACGGCCGCGCGGGACGCACCGACAGCCGCACCGAGCTTGTCGGCAACCGGGAGAATGACTTCCTGGAACTTTTCCGACGAACCGAGCGCACGCCCGCCCGAGATGATGATCTTGGCCGAGGTCAGCTCCGGACGATCCGACGAGGACAGGGCATCCTTGACGTGGGTCGAAAGGCCCGGGTTCGATGCGGCCGAGACCGTCTCGACAGAGGCGCTTCCACCCTCACCCGCTGCGGCGAAGGACGCGGTGCGGACCGTGATCACCTTCTTGGCATCGGTGGACTGAACCGTCTGAATGGCATTGCCCGCATAGATCGGACGCTTGAACGTGTCCGATGAGACGACCTCGACGATCTCGGAGACCTGCGCGACGTCGAGCAGGGCGGCAACGCGCGGCAGAACGTTCTTGCCCACCGAGGTCGCAGCCGAGACGATGGCATCATAGTTGCCGGCAAGCGAGACGATGAGCGCTGCCAGCGGCTCTGCCAGGTTGTTGGCAAGGTTCTGGTCGTCGGCGAGCAGGACCTTGGAGACGCCAGAGAGCTTTGCAGCCTGTTCGGCCGCAGCCTTGGCGCCGGAACCGGCGACGAGCACATGCACGTCGGAGCCGATCTTGGAGGCTGCTGTCAGCGCCTTGGCGGTCTGGTCGGAAAGATGTTCGTTGTCGTGATCTGCCAGAAGAAGAATGGCCATGGTAGTGTCTCCCTTTCCTGCCTTAGAGCACGCCGGCTTCGGTCTTGAGCTTCTCGACCAGCTCGGCGACCGACTTGACCTTGACGCCGGCCTTGCGGCCCGACGGTTCCTCGGTCTTCAGCACCTTCAGGCGCGGGGCGGTATCGACGCCGAAATCGGCTGGCGTCTTCTTGTCGAGCGGCTTCTTCTTCGCCTTCATGATGTTCGGCAGCGAGGCATAACGCGGCTCGTTGAGGCGAAGGTCGGTGGTCACGACCGCCGGAAGCTTCACGTCGATGGTCTGCAGGCCGCCGTCGACTTCGCGGGTGACCTGAGCCGAACCGTTACCGATCTCGACCTTGGAGGCGAACGTCGCCTGCGCCCAGCCGAGCAGCGCAGAAAGCATCTGGCCAGTCTGGTTGCTATCGTCGTCGATCGCCTGCTTGCCGACGATGACGAGGCCGGGCTGTTCGGCTTCGGCAACCCCCTTGAGGATCTTGGCGACGGCGAGCGGCTCGACGGCATCTTCCGTCTCGACCAGAACGGCGCGGTCCGCGCCCATGGCGAGCGCGGTGCGCAGCGTTTCTTCGGCCTTGGCCGGGCCGATCGAAACGACGACCACTTCCTCGGCCTTGCCGGCTTCCTTCAGCCGCAAAGCCTCTTCCACGGAGATTTCGTCGAACGGGTTCATCGACATCTTCACATTGGCAAGCTCGACACCCGAGCCGTCCGACTTCACGCGAATCTTCACGTTGTAATCAACGACCCGCTTTACAGGGACCAAGATCTTCATGGCTTCCTTCCTTCAAATGCCCGCGAGGGAAAATGCGCCTTTCAAAGGCGCCCTGATTGTCGGTTGGCGACATCGATACGCGTTTTTTCCCCAATTACAATGCGCCACGGCCCCTCCCGGCGTGAAAACGGACGGGTTATAAATTGCCTTTACGTTCACGTCAATTTTCTCAGAGCGACATGCTCACCGCCCCCAATGGGTCGGCGGCACGGAGGGGCGTGTGGCAGTTTCCTCGGCAGCAACGGGCGTCGCCTCGACATGCCGCACCGCCTTTGGCGTGACGATGGTGCGGTCGAACAGCGGCACACCCCGCCGCCGCAGCACAAGCACCAGAAGCGCGCCGGCGAGGATGCCGCCGACATGGGCGCCCCAGGAAACACCGCTGTCGCCGTCGACCACCAGCATGTAAAACTGCTGGGCGATCCAGAAAGCGAGCGGAATGACTGCCGGCAGCGGCAGGGGAATACGGAAGAACACGAGCACCCAGACGCGCACTTTCGGATGCAGCAGGAAATAGGCCGCCACTACACCGGATATCGCACCCGAAGCACCGATCAGCGGCGCCTCCGAATCCGGTTGCACCAGACCGTGCACAAGCGCTCCCGCCGCCGCGCAGAGCAGGTAGAAGAGCAGGAAGCGGAAGTGTCCGAGCGCATCCTCGACATTGTCGCCGAACACCCAGAGGAACAGCATGTTCGAGGCAAGATGCATGAAATCACCGTGCAGGAACGCATAGGTGATGTAGGTCGCGTCCTCCGGCACCAGCACCAGGCTTGCCTCCAGGTCGGCGAAATCGAAGACGACAGCCGGGATATAACCGAGGCCGACGACCGTCGCATCCGAGAAGGCCTGCGTGGAGGCAAGCCCCGTCACCAGCCAGACGACGACATTAATCACGATCAGGCTGATCGTGACATACTGCACCTTGATGTATTTGAGGGCGTTCGCGTCATGCAGCGGTATGAACATGGATCCCCTTCCCAAGGCTTGCTGGAAGCGAGCTTACCTGTTCTTGCCCGGAACCCACAATATGTCCGTACGGCCCTTCTCGTTGACCCAGCGCGCCGCAACGAAGAGGAAGTCGGAGAGCCGGTTGATATAGGCTGCAGCCGCGGCCGAGACCGCCTCGCCCTCGATATCCTGCAGGGCGACGACGCGCCGTTCGGCCCGGCGCGCGACGGTGCGCGCAAGATGCAGCGCCGCCGCGGCCGGCGTGCCGCCCGGCAGGACGAAGGAGCGCAGCGGCTCGAGATCGGCGTTGAGCAGGTCGATTTCCGTCTCCAGCCGGTCCACCTGCACCTGCGCGATGCGCAGCGGCTCGTAGTCGAGTTTTTTCCCGGTCTCCGGCGTCGCAAGGTCAGCGCCGAGATCGAAGAGATCGTTCTGGATGCGCATCAGCATCGCGTCGAGATCCGGATGGTCTGCCAGATGCTGGCGCACGAGGCCGATGCAGGAGTTCGCCTCGTCAACCTCGCCATAGGATTCGACCCGCAAGTCGTGCTTCTTGCGGCGTGGCCCGGCAACGAGGCCGGTCGTGCCGTCGTCGCCCGTGCGCGTGTAGATCTTGTTGAGCTTGACCATGATCCCCCTCAGCGCCCGCCGCCCGTGATCCAGAGCGTCAGCATGATGAGGACGATCGCGATCGCCTGCAAGAGCACGCGAAGCTGCATCAGCTTGTTCGAGGTGTTGCCGCTGCCGCCCTTGGCCATGTTGACGAGACCGCGCACCAGCACGATGGCGACGAGGCCCATGACGAGCAGGGTCATGAAGGTGAGGAAGGAAGACATGCCAACGATCCGATTTGATTTCCGTCAGCCCTATTCAAATAGGGCATTTCGCACAAAGTGCACGCTTTTTGCTGGCGAGCCCCCTGCGACGCCGCGACGCGTCAGCCGAGCCTGCCGATGATCCGGTAGAAGAGCGCGGCCGGCAGCAGCTTCTTCAGAAGAGCGCCCTGCTTGGCCGGCGTCGTCACGATGTAGTGCGGCCGCGGTGCTTTTGCCGTCAGCGCATGGCGCAGCACCGCATGCACTGCCTCAGGTCCAAGCTTTCCGCGTGCCGGCTTTGCCTCGCCGCGCAGCCGCTGCAACTGGCGGCGATACTCGTCCGCATGTAGGGAGTTTTCGAGATCGATGTTGCGCTCGATGTGGACTAGTGCATTGGCCGTGAAGCGCGAGGTGATCGGCCCCGGCTCAATGAGACTGACATGCACGCCCGAGCCCGCAAGCTCCATGCGCAGCGTCAGCGACAGCGCTTCGAGCGCGAATTTCGAGGCATTGTAGGCGCCGCGCCAGCGATAGGGCACGATGCCGAGGATCGACGAGCACTGCACGATGCGCCCGCCCCCCTGCCCGCGCATGACGGGAATCACCCGCCGCGTCAGATCGTGCCAGCCGAAGACATTGGTCTCGAACTGTAGGCGCAGCGCCTCGACCGGCAGGTCCTCGACGGCACCGGCCTGACCATAAGCACCGTTGTTGAAGAGCGCGTCGAGCCGGCCGCCGGTGCGCGCCAGCACGGTTTCGACGAGCGCAGCGATCGACTCCGGCTGCGTATAGTCCATCAGGAGAGCCTCAATGCCGTCGGCCTCTAGGCCTGCGAGGTCTTCCTGCCGGCGCACCGTCGCAAAGACCCGCCAGCCCTCCGTCTTCAGCGCCCGGGCGCAATAAGCACCGATGCCCGAGGAGCATCCCGTCACGATGATGCTCGGCGGCGTTGTCGCATTCGAAGAAGGCATGTCGGTTTCCTGTACAAATCTGCTCGTGTTTCCCATATTCACCACCAGCGCACCGCCATCGCCATCCCGCGCCGGCGTGGCAAGCCATTGAATCCGGGCCGCCCTTGAACCGACCCCGGTGTAAGGGGTTATACCCGGGCAGACAATGCGAGAGACGGCCGAAGACGGCCGCGAGGACCTGAGATTGCAGATGCCGACCGCCATCCGTCTTGCCTACAAGGTCGTCTTCGACGCGATCTGGCATTTTTCCGAGGACGACGGCTGGGCGATGGCGAGCCATGTCGCGCTGTCGACGCTGCTGGCGATCTTCCCCTTCCTGATCTTCGGCACGGCGCTCGGCTCTTTCCTCGGCGCCGACCAGTTCGCCGAAACCGCCGTGCATCTCATCTTCGATACCTGGCCGGAATCGATCGCCGCACCGATCTCACGCGAGGTCGTCGCGGTGCTCACGATCCCGCGCGGCGGCCTGCTCACGGTCTCCGTGCTCGCCGCCGCCTACTTCGCCTCGAACGGCGTGGAGGCGCTGCGCGTCTCGCTCAACCGCGCCTACCGGGTGGCCGAGACGCGCTACTGGTACGTGACGCGCCTTGCCAGTCTCGGCTTCGTCATCGCCGGCGTGCTGGCGCTGGCGGTCCTCAGCATCGTGCTCGTTGCGGCGCCCCTTGCCGTGCGGGCGACGGGCGACTGGCTGCCGTGGCTCACCTATGTCTATTCCTGGGTGGAAAGCTGGGGACTGTTCGGCACCATCCTGGTGCTGCTCTCCGGCCTTCTGATCGCCCATCTGTGGCTGCCCGCCGGCCGGCGCAAGATCGCCGACGTGCTGCCCGGCATCCTGGTGACACTCATCGCCTGGGGCATCGGCGCCTATGCCTTCGCCTCCTACCTCACCACCTTCGCCAATTACGTCTCGACCTATGCCGGTCTCGCCTCGATCATGATCGCGCTGGTCTTCCTCTACATCGTCGGGGCGATCTTCATCATCGGTGCTGAAATCAACGCGGCCCTGATGAAATACCGGGTGAAGCACCTGATCCTCGACAAGGTCCGCGGCGTCCGCAAGCCACGGCAGCCCGAGGAGGACTCAATGGAGGACGAAGCCATAGCCCGCGAGCAGGGCGCGAATGCCGGCAGGTGAGATGCCCCGTTCCCGGTAGGCCGCAAGGCCGGTATCCTCATTGCTCTTGGACAGTTTCCGTCCATCCGGCCCCGGCACCAGCCCATGATGCCGGTAGGAGGGCGCCTGCAGGCCGAGCAGGCTTTGCAGGAGGCGATGCACCGCCGTCGCATGAAAGAGATCCTGCCCGCGCACCACGTCGGTGATACCCTGCACCGCATCGTCGAGCACCACGGCAAGATGGTAGCTCGCCGGAGCATCCGGCCGCGAGAGGATGACATCGCCCCAGCGTTCCGGTCTCGCCGCAACGATACCGGTCTCTCCCTCCGGCCCCTCGCCCGCCTCCGACCAGGTCAACGCCTCCGGCACGAGCGCCAGCGCCTTGCCCATATCGAGCCTCCAGGCGTGCTGGCGACCCGCCGCAATCCAGCCAAGCGCCTGATCCCGATCGAGCGAACGCTCGTCCGTCGGGTAGAGCGGCGCACCGTCCGGATCGCGCGGCCATGTCCCGCCCGCAGCCTCCTGCGCCAGAACCCGCGCCTTCACCTCGCCACGGCTGAGGAAGCCCGGATAGAGCACGCCCATGGCCTTCAGCCGTTCCAGCGCCTCACCATAGAAGGCAAGGTGCTCCGACTGGCGCCGCACCGGCCTTTCCCAGTCAAGGTCCAGCCAGGTGAGATCGCGATAGATCGCCGCCTCGAATTCGGGCCGCGACCGGGCGGGATCGATGTCTTCGATGCGCAGGAGGAAGCGCCCGCCGCAGGCCGCAGCAAGGTCATGGTTGAGGATCGCCGACAGCGCATGACCGAGATGCAGAAGGCCATTCGGGCTCGGCGCAAATCGGAAGACACGACGTTTTGACAAAGCAGTTTGCATGGGGTCTTCTGGCACGAAGAAGTGCGTTACGCCACCAAGGCATGCCGGGCAAAGCTGCGCAGCGTTCTACGGCAGGGCTACGCGGACAATTGAGGACCCAAACCGCCAAGGCCGCGGTGGCAGCAAGGATCGAGGCCTCTTAAGAAAATGCAGTTGCACATGATCAGGACGGATGCGGATGTCGCGGCGGGTCTCGTCGATCTCGCTTTGCTCGATGCACGTCTTTTCACCGTCATCGACAAGGCCGGCCCCGTGCCGCTTCGCCGCCTTTCGCCCGGCTATCGCGGCCTTGCCGGCATCATCGTCGCGCAGATGGTCTCGCGCGCCAGCGCCGATGCCATCTGGCGCCGGCTCGAGGAAACGGCCGGCGACATCACCCCCCATCACATCCTCGGCCTTTCCGACGAGGACTGTCGCACTGTGGGCCTGTCGCGCGCCAAGGCGGAGACACTGCGCCGCGCCGCTGATGCCGTCGATCGCGGCGAACTCGACCTCGATGCGATCTGCCATATGGAGGCAACGTCAGCGGCCCGGAAGCTGACCGCGATCAAGGGCATCGGGCGCTGGACGGCGGATGTCTATCTGCTCTTCTGCGGCGGCCATCCGGATATCTTCCCCTCCGGCGATATCGCTCTGCAGAATGCAGTCGCCCATGCGCTCGGCCTCGCGGTGCGCCCGAGCCCGCAGGAACTCGACCGGATCGCGGAAAGCTGGTCGCCCTGGCGCGGCGTCTCGGCCCGGCTGTTCTGGGCCTATTATTCCCGGGAGATGCGGCGCGAGGCGGCTCCGGTGCTCGAAGGCTGAGCCGTCGCGAAATTGCTTGTTTTCGCTTTTCCTTTCCCGCTTCACAATGCTGTAACAACGGGCCTAATATAGAAGGGCAGATGCCGAATCGATCAGGAGAAGCCCTTGACGATTTCTGTTTCACCACAGGCCCTGCCAGCCCTTGTACTGAATGCTGACTACAGGCCGCTGAGTTATTACCCCTTGTCGCTCTGGTCCTGGCAGGACGCGATCAAGGCCGTGTTTCTTGACCGCGTAAACATCATCGCCGAATACGAGCATTCGGTGTCGTCCCCGAGTTTCACGATGCGCCTGCCAAGCGTCGTGTGCCTGAAAACATACGTGCAGCCGTCACGTCATCCGGCCTTCACCCGGTTCAACGTGTTCCTGCGCGACAGGTTCGAATGCCAGTACTGCGGGTCGCCGGACGACCTGACCTTCGACCATGTCATCCCGCGTGCCCATGGCGGCGAGACGACCTGGTGCAACGTGGTCGCGGCCTGCTCCCCGTGTAATTTGAGAAAAGGCAGCAAGCTGCCGAAGCAGGCGGGCATGCACCCGCATCAGAAGCCCTATCAGCCGACGGTTCAGGACCTGCACAACAACGGGCGACTGTTTCCACCCAACTATCTGCACGAAAGCTGGATGGACTATCTCTACTGGGACGTCGAACTGCAGCCCTGATGCCGGAACCGCAGAAACGCCTGGCGTTTTTGCGGCACCAACAGGCATTTGTGCCCGGGCTGCGGGGATATCACGCTTTCGCCGACCGCACGCCTGAAAAGGCGATCGCGGCGAGGATGAGGCTTGCGATCACATTCCACCCGGCAAAGGAGAGGCCGAGGAGCCGGAAGGAGGCTTCCGTGCAGGACGGCCCGTGCTTGGCGTTGAGATCGGAGAGGAGATCGCCGGCATTCTGCGTAACGCCCTGCGCGGAGGTCGCGCAGGTCGCAGGCCCCTCCCAGAATCCCCATTCGACACCCGCGTGATAGACACCCATGCCCGCGCCGACGAGCATCATGATACCGGCGATCGCGAGCAGCAGCCGCGTCAGCCAGGCTGGGCCACCGAAGAGGGCCGATAGGAGGGCGGCGACCGCCACCGGGATACCGTAGTAGTAGGGGTCACGCTGCAGCAGGCAGAGCGCACAGGGAATATAGCCACCGATATGTTCGAAAGCGAGCGCCCCGCCGACGGTCGCCGCCATGCCGAGCGTCAGGAGGCCTGCGGATGCCTTGCGGGAAAGGTCGAGAGATGCCGTCATCAGGGTCGTCCAATCGGGCCAGCGGGGTACCGGCGAAACGGCGCCGAGTTCTATCAGGTGAGGCGGCTTTGTAAATCACCCGCACAAACAAGTGATCGTCCGCATACGGGGATTTGCCGGTTGCCGCCCGCGAGCGCTTCGTGTAAACGGCGATGGCTGCAAGTGCCGTGCCCCATTGGCGGAACTGGTAGACGCGCTCGACTCAAAATCGAGTTCCGAAAGGAGTGCTGGTTCGATTCCGGCATGGGGCACCATAAGCATTTTTTTGCATTGTTTTTCCTATATAAAATTGGCCTAGACACCCGAGAGAATCCCTCAGCCGATTTTCTTGGACACTTTTGTTCTCGGTTTCGTCTTCATCGTCGAGCGAATCAGCCGGTTTCGTCAGCATGCCAATGGCACTCCTCGCCAATCGAGTTGCTGCAACCTTCCGCAGGCCGTGAGCGCTGCATTGTGGCAGCCCCGTTCGTCACAACGAGGTGACGAACGAATGAAGCGTTCATGCTTCGCGGAAGAACAGATCATCGGGATATTGAAGGCGCAGGAGGCGGGCGCGAAGACGGTCGATGTATGCCGCAAGCACGAGATCTCGGATGCGACCTTCTGCAAGTACAAGGCGAAGCATGGCGGCATGACGTATCGGATGCCTCCAAATTGAAGGGCAAGCGTGGCGTGATGGCCGCGTTTTTGTGCAACGCCGATGGCTAGGTGTCCACTTAAGGGCTACGCACAAACCGGCTCGCCCCGGATATTCGCATCTATGAGCTCACCGCTTAGTCTTTAACGGGCTTCACAAGCGAAACCACTCTCGGCTTCGACGGCGCGTCCAGCCACTCAATCCATTTTCCTCGTTCATCGATTGTGTCGAAGAACCGCCAGAGTTTGTAGCCCTCATCCGTTGTTTCCAGCATCTCGCCAAGAGACGCGAGTTCCAAGGGCAAGGTCACCTCGTTGCCGTCAAAGCGTACGAAATAGATGCCATCGGCGGCAAGCCGAACGACTTGTCCGGTACCATAGGTCCCGTCGAGATCATCGACCGTGAAGTACATGCCGGTTAAGGCATCGCGGGTTTTGTCATTCATGAAATTTGATGTCCGTCCTGAAAATGCAATCATGGAGACCTATGAGCATCTGGTTGAGGAAGACAAGATGCTCAATGCAGTGCGCACTCATAAGATCAGATATTGCCCTGCATCGCCCGTGACGCACTTTGCTCTAGAGTGCCGGCCTTACCGTCGTGCCTCCACTGACGCCACAACGAAGACCAAAAGAAAGACAGATTCGTCGGAGAACGTTTGGCGGTAACCGGTGAGCTAACGACGAGCTCAGCACCTCTCCTGCTGCGAACGTCATGGAACAACAAGCGGGCGCCCCCCTCAGGAGCAACCGGCACCAGGCGCCTGGGTTGATAGGGAGCCGTTTCAAACCACGGCTCCAAGCCGCTCTCAGGTATCCACTTGAAGAAGTCTTTCATGCACCGCCGCGCCTAGCCACTCAGCATGTCGTGCCCTTAAGGCTACCATCATTGAATGATGCACGTCCCCGGCCAATCGCTGCATTGGCGCCCAGCGCAGCTCGCAAGTGACGCGGTGGCAATCAAGATGCAGGCAATGGCAATGATGTTCCTCAATGTGTCGTCCCCTTGTGCGTAGCACTATATTCGGCGTTCAACAGGTGAACCAGGCTATCGGCCCGCTCTATTCCCAGCCCGTCTTGCGGTTCCCCGTTTATCTCCGCCGTCATCCCCGTGAAAATATCACAGACCGCCCCACAGGCCCGTGCCGTCCTTGCGAATGTCGGTCTGGCGATATCCGCCACCGGTACCTTTCAGAGCCCTGGCGGATGCAGCCCCCCCGCTCCAACTAGTTGGGATAACAATGGAAGGCGATGTAGATGTCGCCATAGTCGTACCAATAGGACATCTCATACGAATATCCGTCGATGCGCCTTCCCTGGATGTTCGCCATATTCTGATGCCCGGCGATGAAGACGGTATTGTTGTTGTTGTTGCGTTGCCAGCGCTGCCGCATCTGCCCGCAGACTTCATTCACCATGGTGGCCGCATGTTCTTGGTAATAGATGCAGGGATCGTCGGAATTGCCATTTCTCGGATCGACCTGCGACCCGTCAGACCGGCGGGTCTCGATGCGCTTAGAAGCGCAATAGGCGCGCACGGCCTGATCGTGTTTCCCTTGAAAATAGAGTTCCAGGTAGACGTGAAAATTTTTGCTGACCGCCTGCCGCCGGTTTGCCTGCCCCTGATTGACGGCGATGTCCTGGCGAATCGTGGAAATGAGCTTGTGATGATCGTTGTCAAGATCGTCCGGTACCGGCATCGTCCCCTCCCCGTTCAGATTGGAGAAGGAAATCACACGGGGCACGCCCCGACAAGCAACGTTGCTTCGTCTCGTTGATAAAGTCTAATGACCTCAACGCATACGGGTACACACCATGGCTCAAGGTAGCCTCCTATTCCGGGAAGAAAGTACCTGGTGCCAGTGAATAGGCCGACTGGATCAGCCGTGTTCCTTAGACAACCGGGAAGGAACGCGCGAGGATTTTCGCACGTTCAGGCCCGACAACCGCGCGGAATGGAGGGCATATGGGCGACTGGACCTTGTTCATCATAGGGCTTGCCATCGTCCTGGCGTTCTCCTTCACCCTGAACACGTTCTTCCTCGGCTCATTCGTCGCGGGCATGAAGCGCTACCTCCTGGGGCGCATCCTGGGTGGCACAATACGAAACACCCGGATCGACCATGAGGCGACGCATCGTACGCTCGGCCTGTTCGGGCTTCAGACACGCCATGGCGGGCCGGGCGAGGAGGAGATCGATCGCCTGCGCCCGAAGCGCTGGCAGGAAATCCTGACCTGGATCTGCTACATCGGCATGGGTGCGGGCTTCGCGCTCATGATCTACGCCAAAGCCCGATAGCCACGATCCGGCTGCGCCCCCCCGAGCTGCTGGATGTGCTGGCCTGGCGGCTCGACCAAGAGGCGGCCGACGAATGCCGGCAGAAGGCGTTCTGCCGCCCTGCATCGGCGAGGAGCGCGAGATATCCACCGCCCTCTACAGTCAGTTGTGCGCAATCGATAGAATCAGGTTTTCATCTAGTCCTTCAAAAAATTTGCTTTTTAGCGGGAACAAATTTTGCAGAACCGCATTTACCCCGTGCAACGACAGACACCCCCGGATGTGGTTGCGGAGGGGGACCCGAGAGCGATGTGCACGCTCTTGGGTCTCAACCATTTTGGGGGCAAGGCCGCCGATAGCGAGCAAGGCCCATCTTTCCTTCAGCCGCAAAGAACAAACAGGTTCATCCCGCGTTTTCCTGCAGACGCCGAGCAAGAGGAGTGCAACATGGTCTTCAAGGAAGGTACCTTCAAGGGCGAACCGCCCGAACATTTCGATGGTCCCCACCCGGCCTGGCTGGAAACGGCGGTAGCGGACGCACTGTCCATCGCGGGCGACGTGGATGCCTCCGACGTCACCGTGACCTGCAAGGGCACGCGCATCATTCTTTCCGGCAGCATCGGCTCCGCGGAAGAGGCGGGCAGGGCCGTCGCGATTGCCGCCGCCGTCAAGGAGGTCCGTGAAGTGGACAACCGCCTCTCCTGGCTCTGACATACGCGAAAAGCCGCCATTGCCGGCGGCCCCTCCGGAATGCTAGGTGCAATGCAGCAAACTGGAGTGACGCCGGATGCTCGCCGAGAGACCAACCTATGATGCGCTTTACCGGGATTTCCGCTGGCAGATCCCCGGGCGCTTCAATATAGGCACCGCGGTTTCCAATGCGTGGGCGGCGCATGCCCCCGACCGGGTCTGCCTTGAGCATTTCCTGCCCGACGCCCCACCACTCTCTCTAACCTACGGTGAACTGGCCGCGCGGTCTGACGCCTTTGCCGTCGCCCTAGCGGCAGAAGGGGTAACGGTCGGGGATCGTGTCGCCATCCTGCTGCCGCAGGGTTTCGAGACGGTCATAGCGCATCTGGCAATCTACAAGCTCGGCGCCATCGCCCTGCCGCTCGCCCTTCTCTTCGGCGCCGATGCGCTGTCCTTCCGTCTGAAGAATGCCGAGGCAAAGGCAATCGTCACCAATCGCTTCGGCCTGGAACGCCTGAAGCCGATCCGGGCCGAGCTGCCGACGCTGGATCTGGTGATCACCACCGAGCCGGGCAAGGACGCCTCGGCAAAATCGTTCGAAGAGCTCATCGCTCGCCATGCCGGCCCTTTCGCAGCCGTCGACAGCGGCCCGGACGACCCGGCGATGATGATCTACACGTCTGGCACGACGGGGCCACCGAAGGGGGCGCTGCACGGCCACCGCGTGCTGCTCGGTCATGTGCCGGGTTTTCAGATGCATCACGAGTTCCTGCCGCAGCCGGGCGACCGCATCTGGACACCATCGGACTGGGCCTGGGCAGGCGGACTCCTCAACGTGCTCCTGCCGGCGCTGCTGCTCGGTGTGCCCGTCGTCTCCTCGCCGGGCCAGAAATTCGACCCCGACATGGCCTACCGCATCATGCAGGACATGAATGTACGCAATGCGTTCATCCCACCGACGGCGCTGCGGCTGATGAAAACAGTCGCCAATCCACGCGAAAAGTACCGGCTGAACCTGCGCACCATCGGCTCGGCCGGTGAATCGCTCGGCCGCGAGACCTGGGAATGGGTCCGCGACACGCTCGGCATCACCGTCAACGAGTTCTACGGCCAGACGGAGTGCAACATTGTGCTCGGCTCGATCGGCAAGCTCGACGTGTCGCGACCCGGGCCGATCGGCAAGCCGGTGCCCGGCCATGTCGTTGCCATCATCGATGCGAACGGCCGGGAAGCGCCGCGCGGCACCGTCGGCCAGGTCGCGGTAAGGCGACCCGATCCCGTCATGTTCCTCGGCTACTGGAAGAACGAGAAGGCAACGACGGAAAAATTCATTGGCGACTGGATGACGACCGGCGACCTCGGCCGCATGGACGAAGAGGGTTACGTCACCTTCTTCGGCCGCGACGATGACGTCATCACCTCCTCCGGCTACCGCATCGGGCCGAGCGAGATCGAGGATTGCCTTGCCGGACATCCGGCCGTGCAGCTCGCCGCTGCCGTGGGCAAGCCTGATCCGGTGCGCACGGAAATCGTCAAGGCCTATGTGATGCTGCGCCCCGGAAACGCGCCGTCGGACGCCCTTGCAAACGATATCCGCGACTGGGTGAAATCGCGTCTTTCCATGCACGAATACCCGCGCGAGGTGGACTTCGTCGATGCCCTGCCGCTGACGACCTCGGGCAAGGTCATCCGCCATATCCTGCGCAAGCGCGCAGCGGAAGAAACACCCTTCGCCGCCTAGTTTTTCAGAGGCTCGGAACGTCAAGCCGCCGACTGGACCGGAAAGGCCTCAGCGGCGCGCGAGCGCGCGGATCTTCTCGCGGAGCAGCCGCGCGACATTGCGCGTGTTGCGATAGAGGTGAAGCTGCGTCGCCACCTGGCGCACGTCACGGTCGCGGTTCTGCTGCAGGCCGACGACGAGCGTGCCCATGTCCTCTCGCTCTTCCCAGAAGCGGCTCATGACCGGGTGATCCGGCACCGCGCAGGAATCCGACCGGGCGATATTGGCGTCGTCGAGATGCCACTCCGTCAGTTCCGCCACCAGCAGCTTGCCGGGCGAGAACTTGGCGAACTCCTCGTCATAGGCGGTCTTCCACGTATAGGCCTCCCCGCCCATCATGAAGACGATCATCGAGGCGATGGCCCGGCCGTCGAGGTCGAGCGTGTGGATGCGCACGCCGTCGGTCTCGGCAAGATTGCTGATCGCCTCGCGGGCAAAGGCGGCACGGTAGCGATCGTTGATCATCGCCGTGCGGCCGCGCCCCTTCCAGCCCGAGGCTTCGAGCAGCAGGAATTCCTCCATGCGCAACCGGATGTCAGCGGGTTGGCGGGCGACGTTGTAGAAAAGTGCGCCCATCGCATCGAGCTTGCGCCATTGCCGGCGCAACTCGCGGAAGTGCTCCGGCGAGATGGCGTGCTGCAGATAGGTCTGACCGTCGAGCAGGCTCTCCAGCATCGGGCGGCGATAGGTATCGGTGACGGTGACGGGAAGGTTCCGGCCGATGGCGACGGCACGCATCAGCTGCGCGAAGGCACCGTTGAGGCGCAGGTCCGGCAGGACGAGGATGCCTGGCAGGCCGCTGCCGGCACCGCCAAGGGCTTCCAGCACGTTGTCCAGCGTTTCGGCGGCATCCTCAGCATCGACGAGGGGCGTCCCGAGCGGCCCGAACGGATTTGCCCAGGCGCGCAGGATGCTCGAGCCGATGGAAAAGCCCGGCTTCTCGACGGAGAAGGGCATGAGGAAGCGCATGCGGCTGCGCCCGGCACCCTCGTCGCGCAGCACGGAAAGGCGCACGGTGCGGTCCTCAAGGCGCGGCATGGCGGGCGCGAGAAAGCGCCCCGTGAAGAAGACGTTCGGCTCCATGACGCGGTTCGACAGGAAATCGAGTTCCTGCTGCAGTTCGTAGCCGGCTGTCGCCGGATAGAGCGCCAGCGAGCGGCCGGGCCGGCCGACAAGGAAGCGCTGGTCCGCCGGCGGCGCATGCGGCAAGGCAGGCGGAATGGCGGCCTGGGCACGGCCGGTCACGATCGTGTGGTCTAAGCCGTGGCTATCGGTCATGGCGGTCCACCCCGTTGGCAAGGCTTGCCGTCACCGGATTGGCGAAGGCGAAGAGAATGATGGAGAGTTTTCTACGCACGACGAGGTGCAGCAGCAGCGCCTCGAGGATCATGGCGCCGGCGGTGGCCGTCGCCGCACCCGTCAGACCGAAGAGCGGAATGAGGGTGACGTTGAAGCTGATGTTGGCGGCCAAGGCCACCGCATAGACGAGAACGCAGAGTTTCTGCTGGCCTGCCATGGTGAGCAGCACCTCGCCCGGCCCGATCAGCGCCTTGGCGAGAATGCCGACGAAGAGGATGAACATCAGACTATAGCCCGCCGTGAAGGCGGTACCGAACAGGGACAGGAGGAAATGGCCCAGCGCCAGCACGCCGAGCCCGACGGCCAGCGACGGCCAGAAGCTCCAGCGCACCGTCTCGCCGGCAAAGCGCGCCAATGCCAGCCGGTCGCCGGCCGAAAAGAGCGCAGAAAAGCGGGGCGCCGCAGCAGCCTTCACCGAGAAGAACACGAAGTGCACGAGCGCCATGGTCTTCGCCGCAGCGAAGTAGATGGCGACACTTTCCGGATCGAGGTAGAGGCCGACCACGATGACGTCGGAATTGGTCAGAAGGAAGCCGAACCCCTCGATGAGGAAGATCGGCAAGGCCGCCTTGATCCAGAGGGAGAATTCCAGCTTGCGCGGGCCCTTGACGTAGCGCTTGCTGAGCCGCCGCAGGATGTTGAAGAACTGCACGACGGTCGTAAGATAGGTGGCGGCGAGCGCCGCGACCATGGCGGTCAGCGCCGTGTGGGGCGCGTCCAGCAAAACCGCCAGAACCATGAAGACGAGGATCAGCAGCGGGCGGATGATGTAGGTCGGGCTGAGGGCCACCACCGCCCAGCTATGAGCCCGCGCCGTGCTGTCGAGCACGTCGCCGAGCGCAATCATCGGCATGCAGAAGAGGCCAACGAAGAGCGGCACGACGTAGTAGTCGGCAAAACTGTCATGGAAGAACCACAGCACGAGCAGGCCGATGGTCGCCAGCACCGTCGAGGACAGCATGGCGAAGACGCGCGCCGTCGAGGTGAGGCCACGGATTTCTGCGTGCGCGCTGCGTCCTGCATAGTCGGGCAGGAAGCGTACCACGGTGGTGTGGATGCCGAGACAGGACATGTCGCCGAAGATGACGACGAGTGCCCAGACAAAGACAAAGATGCCGTATTCGAACTCGCCCATCACGCGGGCGAGGATGATCTGCGAAAGGAAGGCGATTGCCGCATTGATCACGCGAATGGCGAAGGTGATGAGCGCCATGCGTTGCGCAAGGTTGCGAGGGTCGTCGCTGACGAGGATCGTTCCGAGCGCGCGCACCAGCGGTTCCGCCTTGCCGCGCAGGGCCGATGGCAGCAATTTCTCCGCCGACTGAATGACCGCCATCAACACAGGAACCCGTACGCAACGCAGAACTGAACCAGGATCAGTCTTGTCAGATCAGGGTTAACAAACGGTTGGGTCGGCCGTGAACGGTGCAGCGCCCACCAAAGAAAATGCCGCCCGGGGGCGGCATTCAATGGGAGCGGATCAATATCCGCATATCTCTCTTCCGGCATCCTCGGATCGAGCCCGGAGATGACGTTTGACGGTGGGGCAACGGTTCATGTGAACGATGCGCCATTTACTCCTGCAGCCAGTCAGGCCTGCTCGAAAGCGCCGTGGCAGTGCTTGTATTTCTTGCCTGAGCCGCATGGGCAGGCCTCGTTGCGCGACACGCGGCCCCAGGTCGCCGGGTCGGCCGGATCACGATCTTCCGGCGACACGCCGACGGCCATGAAACCGCCGCCATTGCCTTCGCCGAAGTCGTCCTCGCCGGTCGTGCCGTCGATATGATGGCCCTCCATCTCCGGCGGCACCGGCGCCGGGGCGTCGGCAGCCTGGCGCACCAGCTCGACGCGCATGAGCTGCGCGGTCACGGTCTGGCGAAGGTTCGCGAGCAGAGCCTGGAAGAGTTCGAAAGCCTCGGCCTTGTATTCCTGCAGCGGGTCGCGCTGGGCATAGCCGCGGAAGCCGATGACAGAGCGCAGATGGTCGAGGTTGACGATGTGTTCGCGCCAGAGATGGTCCAGCGTCTGGAGCAGCACGGAGCGCTCGACATAGGTCATGATCTCGGGGCCGAAGCGCTCCGCACGGTCGGTAGCAGCCTGGTCGGTCGCCTTGTGCAGGCGCTCCAGGATGTCCTTCTCGTCGATGCCTTCCTCGGCTGCCCAGGCGTCGATCGGCAGATCGAGGTTGAGCTGTTCGAGAACACCCTTCTTGAGGCCCGCGACATCCCACTGTTCGGCATAGGCGTTTTCCGGAATGTGCAGGCGGACGAGGGTTTCGACCACTTCGTGACGCATGTCGCCAACGATTTCCGAGAGGTTCTCGCCATCCATCAGCTCGATGCGCTGCTCGAAGATGACCTTGCGCTGGTCGTTCAGCACGTCGTCATACTTCAGGAGGTTCTTGCGGATATCGAAGTTGCGCGCCTCGACCTTCTTCTGCGCACGCTCCAGAGCCTTGTTGATCCAGGGATGGACGATCGCCTCGCCTTCCTTGAGGCCGAGCTTCTGCAGCATGGAATCCATGCGCTCGGAGCCGAAGATGCGCATCAGGTCGTCCTGCAGCGACAGGAAGAATTTCGACCGGCCCGGGTCGCCCTGACGGCCGGAACGGCCGCGCAGCTGATTGTCGATGCGGCGGCTTTCATGGCGCTCGGTGGCGAGAACATAGAGGCCGCCGCCGGCAAGCGCCTGCTCCTTCAGCTTCTTCACCTCGGCGATGATCGCCTCACGCTTGGCATCCCGCTCGGGACCCGGCTCCATCTCGGCAAGGTCACGCTCGAGGCGCATTTCAAGGTTGCCGCCGAGCTGGATGTCCGTGCCGCGGCCAGCCATGTTGGTGGCAATCGTGACAGCGCCCGGCACGCCGGCCTGCGAAACAATATAGGCTTCCTGCTCGTGGTAGCGGGCGTTCAGCACCTGGAAATCCTGGAATCCTGCCATCTTGAGGCGTTCGGCAAGATATTCCGACTTCTCGATCGAGGTCGTGCCGACGAGGACCGGCTGACCCTTCTCGCGCGCATCCTTGATCTCCTGAATGATCGCCTTGTACTTCTCCTCGACCGTCCGGTAGACCTCGTCGTCCTCATCGAGGCGCTGGATCGGCAGATTGGTCGGCACTTCCAGGACCTCGAGGCCGTAGATGTTGCCAAACTCTTCTGCTTCCGTCGAAGCCGTACCCGTCATGCCGCCGAGCTTGGAATACATGCGGAAATAATTCTGGAAGGTGATCGAAGCCAGCGTCTGGTTTTCCGGCTGGATCGTCACCTTTTCCTTGGCTTCCAGCGCCTGGTGCTGGCCTTCCGAATAGCGGCGGCCCGGCATCATGCGGCCGGTGAACTCGTCGATGATGACGATCTCGTCGTTGCGGACGATGTAGTCCTTGTCGCGGGTGAAGAGCTTGTGGGCCTTCAGCGCATTGTTGATGTGGTGGACGATCGCGACGTTCTCGACATCGTAGAGCGATTCGCCCTTGAGCAGGCCCGCCTGACGCAGGAGGTTTTCCAGCTTTTCCGTGCCGACTTCGGAGAAATTGGCCGAGCGCTGCTTCTCGTCGATCTCGTAGTCCGCCTCGTCCAGCATCGGGATGAAGGCATCGATCGTCGTATAGAGGTCGGACCGGTCGTCGAGCGGGCCGGAAATGATCAGCGGCGTGCGTGCTTCGTCGACCAGGATCGAGTCCACTTCATCGACGATGGCGAAGAAGTGGCCGCGCTGTACCATCTGGCCGCGCTCGTACTTCATGTTGTCGCGCAGATAGTCGAAGCCGAGTTCGTTGTTCGTCGCGTAGGTGATGTCGCAGCCATAGGCGGCGCGGCGCTGGTCATCATCGAGACCGTGCATGATGACGCCGGTGGAAAGCCCCAAAAAGCTGTAGATCTTGCCCATCAGCGCACTGTCGCGTGTCGCGAGGTAGTCGTTGACCGTCACGACATGCACGCCTTTGCCGGCAAGCGCATTGAGGTAGACGGGAAGTGTCGCCACCAGCGTCTTGCCTTCACCGGTCTTCATCTCGGCGATCGACTTTTCGTGCAGGATCATGCCGCCGATCAGCTGGACGTCGAAGGGACGCAGACCAAGAACACGAAGGGCCGCCTCGCGGGCAACCGCAAAGGCCGGCACCAGAATGTCATCGAGCGTCTTGCCGCTAGCAAGTTGCTCGCGGAATTCCACGGTCTTCGCCCGCAACGCGTCGTCTGAGAGCGCCTTCATCTGCGGTTCAAGCGCATTGATGGCATCGACGCGCGGCTTGTAAGAGCGGATGCGACGATCGTTCGAGGAACCGAACAACTTGCGGGCTATGCCGCCGAGGCTGACCATCAGGATGGTCCTTTCTTCATGGGCGCCCGGCGCGTGACAGGTCGCACGATATTTGCGCGCAAAGCCTTGAGACGCCCGGAAACTGTTCTGGACGCGGGATTGCGTGACAGATAAGAGGGGGGTCGAATGATGTCAACGGCTCAGGCGGTTGCACAACTGCCACATTCTGGTGGTGTTGAGCCGTCTGGCACCGGATATCGGCCCGATTCCGGCGAGGATTTGAAAGGTCTTTTTCAATATGTTCAAGTACAGCAAGCTCGCAGCAGTCGCCCTTATTGCGATTGCCGCCGCAAGCACCAGCGTCCGCGCCCAGGATGCCGCCGCCGATCCAGTCATCGCCAAGGTCGGCACGCTCGAGATCCACGAATCGGAACTGAAGCTCGCCATTGCCGGCCTAGACCCGCAGCTTGCCAAGCTGCCGGACGAACAGAAGCGCGTTGCCGCCCTCTCCTCGATCATCGACGTGAAGCTGCTCGCCGCCGATGCCGGCAAGGAAGGCCTGCAGGATACGCCCGACTTCAAGCAGCGCCTCGCCTTCCTCACCGATCGCGAACTGCACAATGCCTATTTCAAGAAGCATGTCGTCGATGCGGTGACCCCGGAAGAGGTGAAGGCCCGCTACGACAAGGAAGTCGCTGCCATCGAGCCGGAAGATGAAATCCGCGCCCGCCACATCCTCGTCAAGACCGAGGAAGAGGCCAAGGCCATCATCAAGGATCTCGATGCCGGCAAGGATTTCATCGAAATCGCCAAGGAAAAGTCGACCGACCCGAACAAATCCGAAGGCGGTGACCTCGGCTACTTCGGCAAGGGCCGCATGGTTCCGGAATTCGAAGCGGCCGCCTTCGCACTGGAAAAGGGCGCCTATTCCAAGGAGCCGGTGAAGAGCCAGTTCGGCTTCCACATCATCAAGATCGAGGACAAGCGCAAGCAGCAGCCCCCGGCGCTCGACCAGGTCGAAAGCCAGGTTCGTCAGCTTGTCATGCGCGACAAGTATCTGGAACTTTTGGAAAAGGCCAAGGCTGCAGCCCCGGTCGACATCCAGGATGCCGCGCTGAAGACCGCCTATGACGCGGTCAACAAGCCGGAAGCCGCGGGTGAAGGCGAAGCCGCACCGGCAACCGAAGGCCAGCAGTAACAGACAACGGCCCGGCAACTGTCGGGCCATTCTTGAAACAGGAAAGTACGATGTCCGGTTCCATCTCCCCGCTCGCTCCCAAAACCTATGCCGAAATGCCGCCAGTACGCGGCGTGCGCATGGCGACCGCTGCCGCCGGGATCAAGTACAAGAACCGGACAGACGTGCTGATGATGGTGTTCGACCGCCCCGCGGCCGTCGCGGGCGTCTTCACCCGCTCGAAATGCCCCTCGGCGCCGGTCGATTTCTGTCGTGCCAACCTGCCTGGCGGCATCGCCCGTGCCGTGGTGGTCAATTCCGGCAATGCGAATGCCTTCACCGGCCGCAAGGGCCGCGAATCGACCAGGATGACGGCGGAAGCCGCCGCAAGGGCGATCGGCTGCCAGGAGGGCGAGGTTTTCCTCGCCTCGACCGGCGTGATCGGCGAACCGCTCGACGCCACCAAATTTTCCGGTGTGCTCGACACCCTTGCCGCATCCGGCACGGAAGATTTCTGGTTTGAAGCCGCCAAGGCGATCATGACGACGGACACCTATCCGAAGGTCGCGACCCGCACCGCAAAACTCGGTGGCGTCACCGTGCGCATCAACGGCATCGCCAAGGGCGCGGGCATGATCGCGCCCGACATGGCGACCATGCTCTCCTTCGTCGTGACCGATGCCGACATCCCGGCACCGGTTCTGCAATCGCTGCTCTCCGCCGGTGTCGGCCCGACTTTCAATTCGGTCACCGTCGACAGCGACACCTCGACCTCTGACACGCTGATGCTGTTTGCAACCGGTGCAGCCGAGGGCCAGGCCCCTGTCACCGCTGACGATGCCGCGCTCGACGATTTCCGTGCGGCGCTGACCGACCTCCTGCGCGACCTGGCGCTCCAGGTCGTGCGCGACGGCGAGGGCGCGCGCAAGATGGTGGAAGTCACCGTCGAGGGCGCCGAAAGCGACGCGGCAGCCAAGCGCATCGCGCTTTCCATCGCCAATTCGCCGCTGGTCAAGACCGCGGTTGCCGGCGAGGATGCCAACTGGGGCCGTATCGTCATGGCCGTCGGCAAGTCCGGCGAGATGGCCGACCGTGACCGCCTCGCCATCTGGTTCGGCGACGTGCGCGTCGCCGTCGATGGCGAACGCGACCCCGCCTATTCCGAAGAGGCGACCACCGCGGTCATGGAGCGGCAGGATATCCCCGTCCGCGTCGAGATCGGTCTCGGCACCGGCAAGGCGACGGTCTGGACCTGCGACCTCACCAAGGAATATGTCGAAATCAACGGCGACTACCGCAGCTAAAGGCCTTCTTGCGTGACGCCATCAGAAGAAAACACCAGCGATCTGCCAAAAGTCCGCCGGCTCGAAGCCGTCGGCTTCCGCGCGTGGCCGGCCGCCTCTGTGCACTATGATGGAAGCTGGCTGTTCCGGCTGACCGCCGGCCACCCCTCACGCCGGCTGAACTCGGTGAACCCGCTCGACCCGTCCGACACCCGCGATCTCGATATCCGCCTCCAGAAGGCGGCAAAGAAGTTTTCCGACTATGGGCGCCCGCTGCTGGTGCGCCAGACGCCGCTGACCCCACCGAAACTCGTCGCCCATATGGACGAGGCCGGCTGGACGGAGGCGGGCCGCACCATCGTCATGATGGCGGACCTTGCGACCCTTCCGCGCGACGAAGGCCTCGACCATCTGCCGAGCCGCGACGTCGGCCGCTTCGTCGATGCGCGCATCCGCGTTGCCGGCGACGACCCGGCGTTGAAGCCCGGCCTCACCGAGATTATCAACGCCATCAAGCCGGAAACCGGCCTCTTCATCTTCGAGGAGCCCGATTTCGGCCCTGCAGCGGTGGCGATCGCCGTGCATGACAACGACCTTGTCGGTGTCCTCCAGCTTGGCGTCGCAAAAGAGAAGCGCGGCAGCGGCCTCGGCACTGCCGTCCTTCACGCCGCCCTGCGCTGGGCAAAACTCAAGGGCGCCCGGCAGGCCTGGGTGCAGGTCGAGGCCGACAATGCGGCCGGCGTCGCACTCTACCGCCGCGCCGGCTTCAAGGACGTCTACCAGTATTGCTACAGGGGGCCTGCCGCGGCATGAGCGAAACCGAAGCGAAACCCCGCCGCATTCTGCTCGTCGCCGCGTGCGCGCTCGTCGACGCTGATGGCCGCATCCTTCTGGCCCAGCGCCCGGAGGGAAAGACGCTCGCCGGTCTCTGGGAATTTCCGGGTGGCAAGGTAGAACCCGGCGAGACGCCGGAGGAGACGTTGATCCGCGAACTGGACGAGGAACTCGGCATCCGCACGAAGGTTGCCTGCCTGGCCCCGCTGACCTTCGCCAGCCACACCTATGACGACTTCCATCTCCTGATGCCGCTCTACATCTGCCGCCGTTTCGAGGGCACCGCCCATGGCCGCGAGGGGCAGGCGATCAAATGGGTGCGCCCGAAGGCGCTGCGCGACTATCCCATGCCGCCGGCCGACGAGCCGCTCATTCCCTTCCTGATGGACCTTCTCTGAACGGAACGGCAGGGATTTACCCCGCATTTTTCAGTCTCCGTTAAGCAATCGTTTAGCACCATAGTTCAAAGATTGGGCCTAACGTTGCAATGAATGCCTACGAGACCCTCAGATGCGTGACGAAGACTTCTGGAAAACCGTTCAGGAGAAGGATTTCACGCCGGCCGGCGATAGCCGGACCGGCGCGCTCAACCTCGCCCTCCTCTTCGGCACCGCCGTCATCGCGCTTGCTCTGGTTCTGACCCCGGTCCTGTCCGCCAAGACCGACAAGCGCATGATGGCGAATGTGCCCGATGAATTCGACATGATCTCGACGGGCTCGATCCCGTCGGAAGGTGGAAAACGCTATACGGTGCGCCGCAGCGTCCTGCAGGAAATGCCCGGCGCCGTGTGCATCGTGAACGGTAACGGTGTCAGCAACGGCTGCTGAACGGGCGATACAAATGCGCGACGGGCGCGGGAGAGTGGAATGGTGCTGAAATTGCTGAGATCATTCTGCTCCGACCGCGCCGGCGGCACGGCTATCGAATACGGGCTCCTGCTGACGCTAATCTCGATTGGCCTGCTGGCAGGTCTCGAAGCCTTCAGCGGCGGCCTCTCGAACACCCTCACCACGATCTCGAACAGTATGGATTCCGCCGGCAAGGGCTAGCCGGATCAGTCAGAACCGCCTTGCTTCAGAGCATCGGCGAGGCGCATCGTCGCAGAACCGGGTTTCAACGGCTTCTGCTGGCTTTCGTGCGGTGCCCAGCCCGATACGTAGATGATCGAAAAACTCGCGCGGATACGCCCGTCCGGATCGGAGAACCGTTCCGCGTAAAGCTCCGCCGCGCGCAGGAACGTGCCGCGCGTCAGCGGCCGGCGGCTGCGGCCGGCGAGTGGATTGGCCATGCCCATGGCCCGCAGGTCCTTCATCAGCGGAAAGATCGAGTCGTAGCGCACCGTATAGGTCTCCCGGTCCGTCACCGGCAGGGCGAAGCCACCACGCTGCAGAAGCGCGCCGACATCGCGCACATCCGGGAAGGGAATGACCCGCGGGCTCGCCCCACCCATGATTTCGCTTTCCGCCGCAAGCAGCACCTCGCGCAGTTCCTGCAGGGTGCCACTGCCCGGGATGGCCGCGAGAAACAGCCCGTCCGGCTTCAACGCGCGGCGGATCTGCACGAAGACGCCCGGTGTGTCGTTGGTGAGGTGCAGCGCCAGCGGCGAGACGATGAGGTTGGCCGATTGCGGCTCCAGCGGCACCGTTTCGAGCGGGGAAACCATCAGCGCCTCGTCCGGCGCCGCAAACCGTGCATCGCTCTCCACCCGCTCCATTGCGTCCACTTTACCCGTCGCGACGATCGCCCGCGCCGTAGCCCCCGTGTGGCCGTGCAGCTCGACCGCCCGCTCGAACCGGCGCTCGATGACACTGAGCCTTTCGGCAAGTTCCCGCGCCACCACGTCGAGCAGGAAATCCGCCGGCTGGCCGGCAAGCGCGCGCCGCCGGTTCGTGTCGATCAGGGATTGGTCGAAGAGCGTTTCCATGGGAGAGGTCCAGTTCGCAATTCCATTCGCTTTGGCCGCTTGCACCGACTATTGTCAACCGCATGGGCGAAATCGAGGCCGAAACAACGCCGGCAGTCCCGCTCCGGCTGGCCCTCGTCCGTCGGCTGCGCGATCTTGCGGGCGGCGCCCTCGACCTCGTCTATCCGCCGGCCTGCGCCGGCTGCGGCGCGCTGCTCGGCAGCCGCGCAAGCCTCTGCCCGCACTGCTGGTCGAAGCTCGCCCTGATCGAACGCCCCTATTGCGAGGTGCTCGGCACTCCCTTCTCCCACGATCTCGGCCCGGGGATCCTCAGCGCCGACGCCATCGCCAGCCCGCCACCCTTCGACCGGCTGCGCTCCGTCGCCCTCTACGACGACCTTGCCCGTGTACTCGTCCACGCGCTGAAATACCGCGACCGCACCGATCTCGCGCCGATGATGGCGAGGTGGATGCTACGCGCCGGCGACGGCACCGTGGAGGCCGCACACGCCATCGTTCCCGTTCCCCTGCATCGCTTCCGTCTCCTCTGGCGCAAGTTCAACCAGTCGTCGGAGCTTGCTCGCGCACTCGGCGAGTTGTCCGGCACGCCCGTGCTCATCGATGCCGTGCGACGGACGAAACGCACCCGCCGTCAGATCGGCCTCGGGCCCCGCGCCCGCGAGGAGAACGTGCGCGGTGCCTTCACCGTTACGCCCGAAGGCCGCGAGGCGCTGTTCGGCCGCCGCGTGGTGCTCATTGATGACGTCTATACCACTGGAGCCACCGTTTCGGCCGTCACGCGCGCGCTGAAACGGGCGGGTGCTGCCGACATCACCGTTTTGACCTTTGCAAGGGCGCTTCCCGGACCTATATGAAAGATAAGGTTTTCCAAGCTTTGGAGCAGGAGAATATGGCTTCGGTCGTCATCTATACGCGTCAGTTCTGCGGCTATTGCAGCGCCGCCAAGAAACTTTTCGAAACCAAGGGCGTGACCTACGAGGAGCACGACGCGACCTATGCGCCGGAGATCCGCCAGGAGATGATCAAGCGCGCCAACGGCCGCAGCACCTTCCCGCAGATCTTCATCGACGAACGCCATGTCGGCGGCTGTGACGACTTGCATGCCCTGGAGCGCGCCGGCGAACTCGACGCCCTGCTCGCCGCCTGAGGAGCATCCCATGACCGTCACGATCGCCGCCCTCCAGATGTGTTCCGGGACGGATCCCGTCCGCAACGTGGAGGCAATGCGGCGCCTCGTGCGCGAGGCAGCCGCCAAGGGCGCCGTCTACGTCCAGACGCCGGAAATGACCGGCGCACTCCAGCGCGACCGCGCGGGACTGCGCGCCATTCTGCGCACGGAGGCCGATGATCTCGTGGTCGCCGCTGCAGCCGAGCTTGCCGCTGAACTCGGCATTCACCTGCATGTCGGCTCCACCGCCATCGCGCTTACCGACGGCAAGGTCGCCAATCGCGGCTTCCTGTTCGGCCCTGATGGCGGGCAGATCTGCAGCTACGACAAGATCCACATGTTCGATGTCAATCTCGACAACGGCGAGAGCTGGCGCGAAAGCGCGGTCTATTCGCCGGGTTCCGTCGCGCGCATGGCCGAGCTTCCCTTCGCAAAGCTCGGCTTCGCCATCTGCTACGACGTGCGTTTCCCTGAGCTCTTCAAGCTGCAGGCTCAGGCCGGTGCGGAGATCATCTCGGTTCCCGCCGCCTTCACGCGCCAGACCGGCGAAGCCCATTGGGAAACGCTGCTGCGCGCCCGCGCCATCGAAAACGGCGTCTACATCATCGCCGCCGCACAGGCCGGCGTGCACGAGGATGGTCGCGAAACCTTCGGCCATTCCATGATCATCGATCCCTGGGGGCGCGTCCTGGCCTGCGCCGGCGGCACCGGCGAGGCCATCGTGCTTGCCGAGATCGACAGCGCCGCCGTCAAGGCCGCGCATGACAAGATCCCCAACCTGCGCAACGGGCGCACCTTCACGCTTGAAGCGGCGAAGGCCCCCGCGAAGGGAGGCGTTGCCGCTTGATCCGCTACGAGCTTTCCTGTGACAACGGGCACACCTTCGAAGGATGGTTCGGCTCGGCGGACGATTTCGACCGCCAGCAGAAGAAGGCGCTCATCTCCTGTCCCACCTGCGGCTCCAGCCATGTCGCCAAGCGCCTGATGGCGCCCTCCGTCTCGACCGCCCGCAAGAAAGAGCGCCGCCAGGAGCTCGTGGTGCAGGCCGGCCAGAAGGAGATGATGAACAAGCTTCGCGAAATCGTCTCGACCATCCGCGCCAATTCGGAGGATGTCGGTGAGCGCTTTCCCGAGGAAGCCCGCAAGATTCACTACGGCGAGGCCGAGCAGCGCGGTCTGATCGGTCGGGCCTCCGCGGAAGAGGTGCGCGAGTTGCTGGAGGAAGGCGTCGAGGTCGCGCCCCTTCCCGTCCTGCCCGACGAAACCAACTGATGCGCGGCCATCATCTCGCAATCTACAATTTCGGCCTGCATGTCGACGACTACGAAAGCCCGCGCGTCGAAGGCTTCCGTCTGCGCGAGCCGCTGAATTTCGAGGCCGCGAACCGGGCGGAAGGATTTGCCGGCCGTTCCGGCTATGACGGCGAGCCGGGGCCGGAAAGCTGGGGCGAAAAGGTCTATCCGCGGTTTATCGCCGGCAGCGGCTTTTTGGATGCCCCTTCCTCACTTTCACTGTGGGTCAGCCTCGAGGCGCTGATGGCCTTCAGCTACAATGGCGTGCATGCCGATGCCCTGAAACACGCCCGCAACTGGAACCTGCGGCAGGCCTGGCCCGCCCTCGTGCTCTGGTGGGTGGCGGAAGGCGACCGGCCGGTCTGGGCCGATGGCGCCGAACGGCTGGAGCATCTTGCCGATCACGGCCCCACGCCCCGCGCCTTTACCTTCAAGACACCCTTCTGCCCCGACGGTAAGGCCATTGGCATCGACCGGGAAGGCGTGAAGGCGATTGCCGCACGCAATGCGGCCGGGCAGGAGGACCTGCTGGCCGTCGCAAAAACGTTGAAGGCCTGAACCGAAGACTTTGCTCCGCGCCGGCTTCAGGCAGAGGCGCGGCGTGCCACCAGCATGTAGTTCACATCCATGTCCTTCGACAGGTTCCACTGGTTGGACAGCGGATTGAAGAACACGCCGGTGCGATCCGTCACCGTCAGCCCCGAGGCCGTCAGCGGCTTTTCGATTTCCTCCGGACGCACCAGCTTTTCGTATTGATGGGTGCCGCGCGGCAGCCAGCGCAGCACGTTCTCCGCGGCGAAGATCGCCAGCGCCGCCGCTTTCAGCGTGCGGTTGATCGTGGCGACGAACATCATGCCCCCGGGGCGCACCATGGAGGCGCAGGTGGTAAGGAAGAAATCGACGTCGGAAACGTGTTCCACCACTTCCATGTTGAGCACGACATCGAAGGTCTCGCCGGCTTCCGCCAGCGCCTCGGCGGTCACGGCGCGGTAGTCGACCGGAACGCCACTGCCAGCCGCATGGGCCCTGGCGATGCCGATGTTCTTTTCCGAGGCATCCGCACCGAGCACATCCGCTCCCATGCGCGCCATCGGCTCGGAGAGCAGGCCGCCGCCGCAGCCGATATCGAGAATACGCAGGCCCTCGAGCGGGCGATGCGCCGTGGGGTCGCGGCCGAACTGTGCGGAAACGAGATCGCGGACATAGGTGAGGCGGACCGGATTGAACTTGTGCAGGGGCCGGAACTTCCCGGCCGGATCCCACCACTCGGCCGCCATCGCCGAAAAGCGGTCGACTTCCGCCTGGTCGATCGTCGTGCGGGCTGCCTCGCTCATGGCTCGTCTCCTTCGCGTCCGTGTCCCCCGTGAAGTCGGCCTCCCCGGCACGGATGTCAAGGGTTGAATGCCGAGGGAGACGAAGTGAAGCGGTTCAGCCGAGCCGCGTCGCGCGGAGCCTATCCTCATCAAGGATGACACCGAGGCCGGGTGCATCGCCAAGCACCAGCCATCCCCCCTCGTGCCGCAGCGACGCCTGCAGTGGGTAATCGCGGCGTGCCTCGCTCCATTCCGGCCCGTCATAGGGATATTCGAGAAAGGGAGCATCGCCTGCGCCCGCCGTCAGATGCGCATTGGCAAGCACACCGATACCGTTCGTCCAGGAATGCGGGGTAAAGGCGACACCCGCCTCACGCGCCTGGAAGGCAAGCCGCCTGCATCCCGTGATGCCGCCGACCAGCGCCACGTCCGGCTGGATCACATCGAAGGCCCGCTCCTCGATAATGTCGCGGAACTCATAGAGCTCACGCGTCATTTCCCCGCCCGCGATGCGCACGCTCGTCGCCTCCTTCAAGGCCTTCATGCCCTTGCGGTCGGAGCGGTGCAGCGGCTCCTCCATCCAGTAGACACCGAGCCGTTCCAGCTCCCGCGCAACAACGAGCGCATCCTTGAAGCTCCAGGGGAGCGTCGTGTCCCAGGGCATGCGCCAACTCTGGTTGCAGTCGACCATCAGCTCCAGCCGGTCACCGACCCGCGCACGGATCGCCTCCAGTGCCTTCACGTCCGCCCGCCAGCCATCGCGACCACCGGCGGAGGAAGAGAAGCGCACCTTCATCGCCGGAAAGCCCTCCGCGAGGTAGCGCTCGGCCTGGTCGGCCATGGCGGAAGGCGCACGCAGCACGCCGGAAGAGGCATAGAGCCGTACCCGGTCGGCGCGGCCGCCCAGCATGCGCCAGACCGGCTCGCCCGTCACCTTGCCCGCAAGGTCCCAGAGCGCCAGATCGAGCGGCCAGCAGCGGCCATAGTGGAAATTGATGTGCGAGAGCACTTCATAGTGCCGTTCGAGATGGCGCGGATCCTCGCCGATGAACAGGTCCTCATGCCCCTCGAACCCCTTCATCAGATCACCCGAGCCGACCCCTTCGCGGCCGTCTTCATCGCGCACACGCACGATCGTCACATCGAAATACCGGCGCGGGCGCCCGTCCCAGCTTGCCTTGAACGGCGGATCGAGCGGCAGCCGGTGATGGCTGATGCCAATGGAAACGATCTTGCTCATGTGCCCCTCCCCGAGAGCAATTCCTGGAACGGCGCACAGCCTTCTTCCAGAGCGTTTGCCAAACCAAGAGCCTCAGCCGAACTGCTGCCAGATCGTCTTGTAGTCACAATATTTGTCGATCGCATGCACCGAGCGGTCCCGGCCGAAGCCCGATTGCTTGAAGCCGCCGAAGGGCGTCGCGAAATTCGACATGTCATAGGTGTTGATCCAGACCGTTCCGGCATGGATGCCCTCGGAAAAGCGGTGCGCCAGGTCCATGTCGCGTGTGAAGACGGCGCCGGCAAGCCCGTAGATCGTGTCGTTGGCGATGGCGAGCGCTTCCTCCTCCGTGTCGAAGGCGATGGCCGCAAGCACAGGCCCGAAAATCTCCTGCCGGGCGATACGCATGTCGTTCGTCACATCCGTGATTACACCGGGCGAGACATAGTATCCACCCGTCTCGGACAGCACCCGCTCCGCACCGAAGACGCGGCGTCCACCGTCCTTCTCGCCCGCCGCGACGAGGCCGAGGACCTTGTCCATGTGCTCCGCCTCGATCAAGGCTCCGATCTGCGCAGACGGCTCGAAGGGATACGCCAGCACGATCTCGCGCCTCACCACGGCCTCGATCTTTTCGATCAGTGCGTCCTGCACCGGGCGCTGCACGAGAAGGCGCGTCGCGGCATGACAGGTTTCGCCGGAATTGTAGAAGCACCCCCAGGCGGCCGCACTCGCCGCCGCGTCGAGGTCCGCATCGGCGAAGACGACGAGCGGCGACTTGCCGCCGAGCTCCAGCGCCACGCGCTTGAGGTTCGACTGGGCGGCATAGCCCATGATCAGCTTGCCCACCTCGGTCGAGCCGGTGAAGGCGACCATGTCCACGTCCATGTGCAGCGCGAGCGGCTTACCGATCTCCTCGCCGAAGCCCGTGACGACGTTGAAGACGCCCGCAGGCAAGCCCGCCTCGATGGCAAGTTCGGCGAGCCGCAACGCCGAGAGCGAGGATTGCTCCGCCGGCTTCAGCACCACGGAGTTGCCGGCGGCGATCGCCGGCCCCAGCTTCCACGCGTCGATGATCATCGGATAGTTCCATGGCGTGATCGCCGCGACGACACCGAGCGGCACCTTGCGGACGAGAGCGCGCGCCTTCGGCCCGGTCGGCGCGATCTCATCATACATCTTGTCGATCATCTCGCCGTAGTACTGGATGCCCTCGGCGCAGAGGCGCACGTCGACGCCGAGCGAGGCCTGCACCGGCTTTCCGACATCGAGCGTTTCGAGAAGCGCCAGCTCTTCGCCGTGGACCCGGATCAGCTCCGCCCAGCGCAGCATGATCCGCTTCTTCTCGAGCGGCTCCTTGCCACGCCATACGCCGCTGGCAAAGGCCGTGCGGGCAGCGGCAACAGCACGGTCGACATCGGCCGCATCGCCGCGCGCCAGCACAGCGCCGGGCTGACCGTCCATGGGCCGCGTTCGCGTAAAGGTTCGGCCGGAAACAGCAGGCTGCCCCCTGCCATCGATGAAATGCCCACGGGCAAGCAAGAGGCCGGCAAGGCGTTCTTCCCAATAGGTGCGGCTGTGCTGATTGGTCATGGTCGTCCTCAGAGCGCCCGGGGCAGGGCCATCATGATGGTGGCGAAGGCATCGATATCGGCATCGGAAACCGGCCGGATCGTCGCGCGACGCATCGGCTGGTTCTCCGGCGCGCGCATTTCACGGGCAAGGTCGTCGGCGGTGAAGGCCGCAAAGGCGGCCGGCAAGGCGCGGACGATGCCGCAGCGATCCATCAGGCCGGCAACGAACCGGGGCAGCATCGCCGCATCCTGCAAGCCACAAGCCCGTGCCGCCGCGGCGAGATCGGCCGTGTCGGCCTCGACGAGCCAGGCGAGCGTCGCCTCGAAGCCGAGCGCCGTGGCGAGCCCATGATGCACCGGCGCAAGCCCCGCAAGCGCGTGACTGATTGTATGGGCGATCGCCGTACCGCAATTGTCGATCGCGATACCGGCATAACAGGCACCGAGCAGCACCTTGCCCCGTGCCTCCCTGTCCGCCGGGTTCTTCACCGCCGTTTCCAGCGCCTCCACGAGGAGACCGAGAGCGGCGTGGGCATAGAGCGCGGCGCCGGCATGGGCGTTGCGGTTGGTCGTTGCCTCGAAGGCGTGCACGAAGGCGTCGAGACCGCACCAGGCGGTAAGGTTTGGCGGAAGCGTTACGGTCAACGCCGGATCGAGAAGCACGAGGTCCGCCTTGGTTTCCGGCCCCCAGATCCACAGTTTCTTGCCTTCCGGCCCGGTGAAGATGGTCGTCGCCGAGGTTTCAGAGCCGGTGCCCGCCGTCGTCGGCACCAGGATCTTGCGCAGCGGCCGGCAAGGCAGCGGATGGGCGGCAAGCGCATAGTGCATCGGGCCATGTGCATCCGCCGCCACGCAGGCGGCAATCTTGGCGATATCCAGCGCCGAGCCGCCGCCGAGACCAACGACAAGGTCCTTGCCGCGAGCTGCGGCCGTGGCGGCCTCGACGGCAGCCAGCTTCGGCTCGCCGGAAAATCCGCAGAAGAACTCCACCGTTACCTCTTCGGCATTAAACTGGGCGGCCAACCGCTCACCGAGCCCGCCGGCAGCAAGAAACCCGTCCATGACGACAAGCACGGCGCGGGCACCAAGCGCACGCGCGGATGCGGCGATGGTTTCATGAACCCCTTCGCCGAAACGGATCTCGGGCACGAAAGACGTTGTGAACCGCACGGAACCTCCCAAATGGATTTGCCGAACCGTGCATCACAATTTCAGATTTTCAAATACTGGGTTTATTCGGTCTTTTTGATAACATGACATCATGAAAGACGCCCTGCTCGCCCATATTCCCCTTGAGGCCTTCCGTGTCCTCGATGCCGCCTGCCGGCACATGAATTTTTCACGTGCCGGGCGGGAACTGAACATCACCCAGGCAGCCGTCAGCCGACGCATCAAGGGGCTGGAGGATCATCTCGGCACGCAGCTCTTCACCCGCAGCGGCAAAAACCTGGCACTGACGCCGCGCGGCGAAAAGCTGTTCCAGCGCGTGCGCGCTTCGCTCGACTATCTGGAGGAAAGCCTGGAGCCGTTCCGAATCGGCGCGGCACAGAGTATCTCGCTCGCCGCCAGCGGATCTGTCTCCCATCTCTGGCTCGGCAGGCGTCTGCGCGATTTCGCTCGCGACAATCCCGACGTCGCGCTCCGCCTCGTCACCTCGGACAGCCCGGCAGACCTCGCCTCGGAAAACAACGATCTCGTTATCCTCTACAGCGCGGGGGAGCACCCCCGCTGGACACTGACGCCACTGCTCTCCGAAACGCTCGCCCCTGTCGCCGCACCGGACTACATCGCCCGCAAAGGCCTTGATGCCACCGCAATCGCGCCAACTGATCTCGCCGCCCTCGATCTCATCGACTACGAGCGCTTCAACGCCAACTGGATCTCCTTCCGGCCCTGGCTGGAGCGGGTCGCGCCACAGGCGCTTCGCAAGGCGGCGCCGCGGCCGCACCTCACCTTTTCCACCTATGCGCTCGCCATCGATGCAGCCCTCAGCGGCGACGGCGTGGCGCTCGGCAGCCTCGACCTCCTTGCCGCCCCGCTTGCCGAGGGTACGCTGGTGCAGCTTGGGGACGCGCGCCTCGTTACAGGCTACGGTTATCATCTCGGCCTGCCGAGATTCCGCACCTCGTCCCCAGAAGCGGTCCGGCTGCACGAATGCCTGCTTGCCAGCCGCACCGCACCGTAGGACCGTGCGCTTGCAGGCATCCGGGGAGTAGCCTATCAGGAGCGGGAGGTCGATGGATCCGGCCCGGCATGAAGGGGTCCGGCATCACCGCATCGACACGGGCAACGGCGCGGTTCAGCATGACGGAGCGGAAGCAAGGCAGATCCGGCTTGGTTGTCTTCGGGCTTTTGGCCATCGTGCTGCTCGGAGCGATCGGCGCGACCGTTCTCCTGGCCAACGACTACCGCAATCTCAACCGGCTGCTCGACCGCTTCGGCTACGCTCCCGTCACGGCAACGCCGCAGACACGCGCGCTGCGCCCCTATGAGCTGAAGGGCAACCGCGTGCCGCGTCCCAAGGGCCTCATTTCGGAACGACTCCTGACGCCCGTCACGCCGATGCAGACCCAGTTTGTCCGCTCCATCCGCAAGGCACCGGAAATGCTTTGCGAGGCATTGCGCCGCAGCGGCTTCGAGACGGCCGGCTGGAAGGCCGGCCTGTTCGACCAGCAGAGCTGGGAATGCCAGTCCTATCGCGAATTTGTGGATGCAAGCGACGGCACGCATCCGTCCTCCTCCGCCTTCCTGTCGATCAAGGGTAATGCGGAAACCCGCGTCTCCTCCTTCCGCATCAAGCTCAACATCGAGAACACCGCGACACAGAACCGCGTGACCGACGCCGTCATCGCGGCGATCGAGGTCTTCCTCGACGAGCTGCGCTGGGAAGACGCGCCCGACATCGTCGCCGATATCCGGGCCCTCAAGGAGTTCGACATCATCCGCTTCGGCAACCGCATCCAGCTCAAGAAGGAATTCAGCGAGACGCCACGTTACAATTTCATCATCACGCCGGACCGCACGCGAAACCGCGGATCCTACCTGCCGGATTATTTCGACCGCGGCCGCTGGCTGCCGCTGCCCGACAAGTTATGACGCGCAGGAGGTCGATAGAGGTCAGAAAGGGTACGGGACGGTGGGCGGCGATCTTTGCCCTCCTCCTTGCAGTCGCCGCCGCCCATGCCACCGGCCTCGAACCCGGCCCGGTTTCGGACGACCCGATCTGGACCGACAAGCCCGTGCGCATCGACCGGAAGACACAGGCCTATGAACGGCTGGCCGTCGAGCCGGTCCTGGTGCCGCTGCGCCTTCATCCAACCACCCGCGCCACAGCCTTCGACAGCGCCTCCTTTGCGGACCGCGGGCGGCTCTATGTGCTGACGGACGCCGTGCCCGTCGATCCGAAACGCTTCTGCCGCGACACGGACGGCTCGGTCGCCGTCTGCGGCCAGAAGGCGCGCATCGCCCTCAAGCGGCTGGTTGCCGGCAAGGGCCTGACCTGCAAAGAAGATATCCGGTTTGCCGGCGTATCGTTCGTCACCTGCTCGGCCGGCGGCAGGGATCTCGCCGAAACGCTTGTCGCGAGCGGTGCGGCTTCGGCCGCCACGCCGCGGCTTGTTCGCGTCCAGGAAGACGCCATGCAGCGGAAGGCCGGCATCTGGATGGACGCGGAATGCCGCGCGCGCGGACGATGCCCATCGGCCGGGCGGCGCTGACGTTGATGCGCCACTTTGTCGGTTCCCTCCCCGACCCATCCCCGCTATGACGGGCCTATGACCCTTCCTGCCCAGCCCATCCTTCGTCAGCGCCTCACCCTTTCCGCCGAACGGCCGCTGATCTACGCCATCGGTGACGTACATGGCTGCCTCGACGCCCTGCTGGCGCTGGAAGAGCAGATTCGCCGCGACGCCGCGGGCCGGATGTCCGAGCAGCCGCTCATCCTCTATCTCGGCGACTATGTCGACCGCGGCCCGGCTTCCGCGGCGGTGATCGAGCATCTGGCAACGCCCGATCATGGCGACGGCATCGCGCGCATCGCGCTGTGCGGCAACCATGACGACACATTCCTGAAGTTCATCTTCAATCCGCACCAGCACCTGCGCTGGCTGGACTACGGCGGCGACGCCACACTGCGCTCCTACGGGCTGGATCTTGCGGATTATCCGGACCGCGACGCGGCGATGTACTCACTCGGCGAAGATCTGCGCCGGGCGGTTCCGCAGCACCATGTCGATTTCCTGCAAAACCTGCCGATCGCATTGGCCAGCGGCGACCGGCTCTTCGTGCATGCGGGGATCATGCCGGGCATCCCACTCGCCCACCAGGAAGACCACGACCTGATCTGGATCCGCGAACCCTTCCTCAGCGAAGGTCCCGGCCTGCCTCTGACGGTCATCCATGGCCATACCGCGGGGCGCGAGCCGGTCTTCGGCAAGGACCGCATCTGCATCGATACGACCTGCTACGCCACCGGCCGCTTGACCGCCCTCAGGGTGACCCTTGCGGGCGCGGACCTGGTTTAGGGATCATCACCCCCGCCCGAATTCGTCCTCGATGCGGATGATATCATCCTCGCCGAGATAGGAACCGGTCTGCACTTCGATCAGTTCGAGCAGGATTTTTCCCGGATTGGCGAGACGATGCACTTCGCCCTGCGGAATGTAGACGGACTCGTTCTCGCGCAAAGGGATCGTCCTGTCGCCGATCGTCACCTCGGCCGTGCCCCGCACCACGATCCAGTGTTCGGAGCGATGATGGTGCTTTTGCAGCGACAGCCGCTTGCCCGGCGTCACGAACAGGCGCTTGACCTGGAAACGCTCGCCGTTCAGCACCGACGTGTAGCCGCCCCAGGGCCGGTAGGATGTCGGGTGCGTCTCGGTCAGCTTGGCCGTCTTCGGCAAACTGGCCAGATGTTTCACCAGCTTGCCGACATTCTGGCTGTCCTCCATGCGGCCGACATAGACGGCGTCCTCGCTGGCAATGACCGCGACATTGTCGAGGCCCTGCACGGCAACATGGATATCCCGCGAGATGACCAGCGAATTCCGGGTATCGAGCACCGTCGTGCTGCCATCGGCAACGTTGCCGGCCTCGTCCTGTCGGCCGGTCTTCCACACCGAATCCCAACTGCCGAGGTCGGACCAGGTGATCGGCGAAGGCACGACCGCGGCGATCGGCGTTTTCTCGAAGATCGCATAATCGACGGAAATATCGGGGGCCCGTGAAAACGCCGCCTCGTCGAGCCGTTCAAAATCGAGGTCGTGCTGTGCCCTGGCGACGGCCTCACCCGCAGCGTCCAGCACTTCGGGCGCATATTGACGAAGTTCGCGCAGGAAAAGCCCGACCGGCAGCATGAACATGCCTGAATTCCAGAGATAGCCGCCGGCGGCCAACATGGCTGTCGCCTTCTCATGATTGGGCTTCTCGACGAACCGGCGCACAGCATTGGCGCCGTTGCCAAGGTCCTCGCCGATCTCGATATAGCCGTAGCCGGTCGCCGGCTCGCTTGGCGTGATACCAAAGGTCACGAGACGACCAGCCTGGGCGGCCGCGGCCGCCTTGGCGATGCAATCGAAATAGATGGCGCTGGCATCGATCTCGTGGTCGGAGGCAAGCACCTGCATGATCGCGTCATCGCCGTGGCGGCGCGCGATGAAGGTCGCGGCCGCCGCAAGCGCCGGCGCCGTGTTGCGGGCAACGGGCTCAAGCAGGATCGAGGTCAGCGCGACACCGGCGGCCCGGGCCTGTTCGGCAACGAGAAAGCGGAAATCGCTGTTGGTGACGACGATCGGCGCCGCATAGAGCCCTGCATCGGCGACACGCGCCAGCGTCTTCTGGAAGAGCGTGGTTTCCCCCAGGAATTCGAGGAACTGCTTCGGCGCGGAAGCGCGCGACAGAGGCCAGAGGCGGGTGCCCTTACCGCCAGCCATGATGACGGGTACGATCTTGCTGCTCATCCTGCTCGTCCTGATGCGTTGGTCCGCCGTCATGGCGCACGCTTTGCGCGCCACTCTCGCCCGGCGTCGTAAAGAAACAGCAAACTACCACAACCTGACGTTCCGGTCGGGTACGCAATGTTGCGGATAAGGTAAAGAGGACCTTCTTCGGAAGCAGTAAATCGCGGGCAACAAAAAACCCGCCAAAACGGCGGGTTTGATAGGCCGGACTGCGAACCGCAATCAGACCGGTACGACGATGCCCTGCAGGGTGGTGAGTTCGGCGAGATAGGTCTCGATACCGAACTTCTGGTCGTCGGACTTGGCGTGATCAAGCTCGGCACGCGCAGCTTCGATGCGGCGAACGATGTCGTCGCTCTTGAAGTCGTCGACATGCACGGCCGATTCGGCCAGCAGCGTGCACCCGGTCGGGATGATGTCGGCGAAACCGCCGAAGACCACGTAGCGGTCCTTCTTGCCGTCCGCGAACTTCACGGTGACGATACCCGGCTTGATCGTCGTCATGGTCGGCGCGTGGTTGGCCATGACGGTCATCTCGCCCTCGGTCGCCGGGATGACGACTTCGCTCACACTGCCGGAAACCAGCAGGCGCTCGGGAGAAACGAGTTCAAAGTTGAAACTGTCGGCCATGACCATTCACTTCTTTTTGACTAATCCGGTCAGCAGAGCAATTCCAGGAAAAGCGCGAGACGGCTTTCCATCCGGAATTGCGGGAATATGGGAGGGCGCCCTTGACGGGCGCCCTAAGTTCATCAAGCGGCTTCAGCAGCCAGCTTCTTGGCCTTCTCGATCGCTTCTTCCATGGAACCGACCATGTAGAAGGCGGCTTCCGGCAGGTGATCGTACTCGCCGTTAACGAGGCCCTTGAAACCCTTGATCGTGTCTTCGAGAGCGACGAGCTTGCCCGGCGAACCGGTGAAGACTTCGGCGACGAAGAACGGCTGGGACAGGAAGCGCTCGATCTTGCGGGCGCGGGCAACGGCCAGCTTGTCGTCTTCCGACAGTTCGTCCATGCCGAGGATGGCGATGATGTCCTGGAGGGCCTTGTAGCGCTGCAGGGTCGTCTGGACCTTACGGGCGACTTCGTAGTGCTCTTCGCCGACAACGATCGGGTCAAGCATGCGCGAGGTCGAGTCAAGCGGGTCGACGGCCGGGTAGATGCCCTTTTCGGCGATCGAACGGGACAGAACCGTCGTGGCGTCCAGGTGGGCGAACGAGGTTGCCGGCGCCGGGTCGGTCAAGTCGTCGGCGGGCACGTAGATGGCCTGCACCGAGGTGATCGAGCCCTTGGTCGTGGTGGTGATGCGTTCCTGCATCTGGCCCATGTCCGTGGCGAGCGTCGGCTGATAGCCCACGGCGGACGGGATACGGCCGAGCAGAGCCGACACTTCGGAGCCTGCCTGGGTGAAACGGAAGATGTTGTCGACGAAGAACAGAACGTCCTGGCCCTTGTCGCGGAAGTCTTCGGCGATCGTCAGGCCCGTCAGGGCGACGCGAGCGCGGGCGCCCGGCGGTTCGTTCATCTGGCCGTAAACGAGGGCAGCCTTGGAGCCTTCGCCGCCGCCGTGCTTGTTCACGCCGGATTCGATCATTTCGTGGTAGAGGTCGTTGCCTTCGCGGGTGCGTTCACCCACGCCTGCGAACACCGAATAACCACCGTGCGCCTTGGCGACGTTGTTGATCAGTTCCATGATGAGAACGGTCTTGCCGACGCCTGCGCCGCCGAAGAGGCCGATCTTGCCGCCCTTTGCGTAAGGCGCGAGCAGGTCAACGACCTTGATGCCGGTGACGAGGATCTGCGCTTCCGTGGACTGCTCGACATAGGCCGGTGCGTCCTGGTGGATCGCGCGGCGGCCGGAGGTGACCAGCGGGCCGGCTTCGTCGACGGGCTCGCCGATGACGTTCATGATGCGGCCGAGCGTCTCGTCGCCGACCGGAACTGTGATCGGAGCGCCGGTATCGGTGACCGGCTGGCCGCGAACGAGACCTTCGGTCGAGTCCATGGCGATCGTGCGAACCGTGTTCTCGCCGAGGTGCTGGGCGACTTCGAGAACGAGGCGGTTGCCGTTGTTGTCGGTTTCCAGCGCGTTCAGGATGAGCGGCAGGTCGCCGTCAAAAGCGACGTCAACGACGGCGCCGATAACCTGGGTAACGCGACCGGTTGCACCGGCTGCGACCGGAGCCGCCGCCTTGGTTGCAGCAGCCGTCTTTGCTGCCGGCTTGCGAGCTGCCGGCTTCTTTTCTACTGCGGCGGTTTCCTTCGGGGTAGCTGCCTTAGCCATGTATCTTACCCTCTTTGTCCTGGTCCTTAGAGCGCTTCAGCGCCCGAGATGATTTCGATGAGTTCCTTGGTGATCTGAGCCTGACGCTGACGGTTGTAGTTGAGCGTCAGCTTGTTGATCATCTCACCAGCATTGCGGGTCGCGTTGTCCATGGCGCTCATCTTGGCACCCATTTCGCCGGCGACGTTCTCGAGCAGGGCCCGGAAGATCTGGACGGAAATGTTGCGCGGGATGAGATCCCCGAGGATCGCGCCAGCATCCGGCTCGTAGTCGTAGATCGCCGTCGCGCCCGTCGTCTCGGCAGCAACCGCAGGAGCGGACGCCGGAACGAGCTGGAGCGCTGTTGGGATCTGCGCGATGACCGACTTGAACTCGGAATAGAAGAGCGTGCAGACGTCGAATTCGCCCTGCTCGAACAGGCCGATGACCTTGTGGCCGATCTGGTCTGCATTGGCGAAGCCGATCTTCTTGACTTCACGCAAGTCCACACGGTCGATGATCAGCGAGGCGAATTCGCGCCGCAGGATATCGAAACCCTTCTTGCCGACGCATATGATCTTGACCGTCTTGCCGCTCGCCAGAAGCTTGCGGGTATGGTCACGCGCCAGACGCGCGATCTGCGAGTTGAAGCCGCCGCAAAGGCCACGTTCGGCCGTGCAGACGACGAGGAGATGAACCTCGTCCTTGCCCGTACCGGTCATCAAGCGCGGCGCCGAATCGTCCTGGCCGACAGCCTGGGCGATGTTGGCGAGAACGGCGCTCATGCGCTGCGAATAGGGCCGGGCGGCCTCGGCCGCTTCCTGGGCACGCCGAAGCTTTGCCGCGGCGACCATCTTCATCGCCTTGGTGATCTTCTGCGTCGCCTTGACGGAGGCGATCCGGTTTTTCAGATCCTTAAGTGAAGGCATCCGTTTTCCGTCCTGTAACACGATCCGGGAGAAGGTTCCCTCAGCGGATCATGCGTCAATCAAAGTTCCCGGGCTGCCTGCGCGCCAGAGGCGCGCAGGGCTCGAACCGTTAGGTCTCAGCCGAAGCTCTTGGCGAAGGCATCGAGAGCAGCCTTGAGCTTGCCCTTGGTGTCGTCGCTGATCGCCTTGTCGGTGCGGATCGTGTCGAGGATCGCCTTGCCCTCGGAACGCATGTAGCCGAGCAGGCCCTGCTCGAACTTGCCGACCTGGGCGACCGGCAGCTTGTCGAGGTAGCCATTGACGCCTGCGAAGATCACGACGACCTGCTCTTCCGTCTTCAGCGGCGAGAACTGCGGCTGCTTCAGGAGTTCGGTCAGGCGGGCACCGCGGTTGAGCAGGCGCTGCGTTGCGGCGTCGAGGTCCGAGCCGAACTGTGCGAAGGCTGCCATTTCACGGTACTGGGCGAGCTCACCCTTGATCGAGCCGGCGACCTGCTTCATCGCCTTGATCTGAGCGGACGAGCCGACGCGGGAAACCGACAGGCCGACGTTCACGGCCGGGCGGATACCCTGGTAGAACAGGTCCGTTTCAAGGAAGATCTGGCCGTCGGTGATCGAGATCACGTTGGTCGGGATGTAGGCCGACA
>VFQN01000436.1_pt1 | contig 80073 bp, 138 predicted proteins | sample 3512371 | NCBI WGS metagenome assembly VFQN01 (sample SAMN10412370, study PRJNA504923) | tailings metagenome | isolation source: Replicate 2 from Balatoc abandoned mine | place: Philippines: Itogon, Benguet | collected 2017-08-28
CACGGCCGCGTGATCGGGCAGGAGGAGGCGGTGTCCGCCATCTCGCGCGCCATCCGCCGCGCGCGCGTGGGCCTCAAGAACCCCAACCGCCCCATCGCCTCGTTCATCTTCGCGGGTCCCACCGGTGAGCCGCTGGGGCTAAGACGCAGGCCGGGCCATATGCGAGCGTGAGGCGACTGCTTGCGACGTCGTAGACGGCTCGCAAATTTACACACACGCGGTGGAAGCCTGCAAGCTGGCCCTTGCCCGTGGCACTTCGTTCCGCACTGTTAGGGCGTCGGGTTTTCACCGACAGCCGGGCAATGTGGCTAACCGTGATCCCGCTGCTCCCACGGCCCCCAATTGCAGGTGTGGGCAAGTCGGAGCTGGCCAAGACGCTGGCCAACTACTACTTCGGCAGCGAGGAGGCCATGGTGCGCCTGGACATGTCGGAGTTCATGGAGCGGCACACCGTGTCCAAGCTCATCGGCTCGCCGCCAGGTGGGGACGGGGCACGGGTACGGCACATGCAAGGAGTGGAAGTCGGGTTTGTGAGCGGTGTAGTTGGTGCCAACCTGTGCAAGCAGTAGGTGTTGGTTTGCTACCCGGTTGTGCATTGCTGGTTTATTTACGCTTGCACCACGCAGTCGTTCATGAATTTCCATGTCCCCCATGGTTGCCTCCCAGGCTACGTGGGCTACTCGGAGGGCGGCCAGCTGACGGAGGCTGTGCGGCGGCGGCCGTACACCGTGGTGCTGTTCGACGAGATCGAGAAGGCGCACCCCGATGTGTTCAACATGATGCTTCAGGTGGGGCGGGGGGCGGGGCCAGGAGGGGAGGCCTCAGCGCGCTCACACCGTGTGACCCATATCACCATCATCATTGCACGACGAAGCCGGGCGCGGGACCGCCGGTACTGTCACGCCCTTGGTCTACGCCGCACGTGTCTTAGTTGATGTGGGTCAGCCGCAACTGACCCACATGTCCTTGTCGCACGGTTACTGCTGCTTGTGTTCTTACACACAATGTGCTGCTGTATGTCCGTGCCAGATCCTGGAGGACGGCCGCCTGACGGACTCCAAGGGCCGCACCGTGGACTTCAAGAACACGCTCATCATCATGACCTCCAACGTGGGCGCCTCCGTCATCGAGAAGGGCGGCCGCTCCATGGGCTTCTTCCTGCGCCCAGACGACGAGGACATGGAGCAGGTGTGTACGGTACCAGAAACGGGGCGGTGGCGCTAGAGGATCAGCGTTGCTGTAGGGGCATTTTGGTGTGGGTGGCGTGTGTCTGCGAGCGGCTGTCTGCAATAGGCGGTAGACCTACAGAACCGAAACCTCGTTCTTCGCGCGCGCAGGACATGTCGTACAACCGCATCAAGACCCTGGTGAACGAGGAGCTCAAGAGCTACTTCCGGCCCGAGTTCCTCAACCGCCTGGACGAGATCATCGTGTTCAGGCAGCTGACCAAGAAGGAGGTCAAGCAGATCGCCGATATCTTCCTCAGGGTGGGCCGGGCGCGTGGGGCCGTGCCACGAACTTGTGCACGGATTTTCCCAGCCTCACAAGTTGCCTGTACAGAAGCGGTATTGGGCTTTCCGCGATTGAAACGGCGTGACGCGTACTCCAGTTGTCTTGCTTCCTGACGCTCATTGCCTAACCTTCGCTCGCCTTCGCAGGACGTGTTCAAGCGCGCCGAGGAGAAGGGCATCAAGATCGAGGTCACGGAGAAGTTCAAGGACAGGTGCGTGTGTTGTAGGTGCCTCTCTCTTGGTGCAAACCCACGTTACCTGCAGCATCTGCCCCTGACCCATCCCGAGCACGTCCGCAATTTCGTAGCGCTCACACTGCTGCAGCCCTGATTGCGCTCACGGAGCTCCTAAACCTGCTCTCGCCTTGCCCCCTTGCGCTTTGTCCCCTGGTACAGCTGTAGGCCGGGCGCGTTCAATTCACCTTGTGCGTTACTTGATGCTGGTCGTGGTTTTCACTGCCTATAATTCCCCCGCTCTAGGCTGGTGGACGAGGGCTTCAACCCCACCTACGGCGCCCGCCCGCTGCGCCGCGCCATCATGCGCCTGATCGAGGACTGCCTGGCGGAGCGCATCCTCATGGGCGACATCAAGGAGGGCGACGTGGTCATCATGGACGTGGACCCCGACGGCTCCATCGCCGTGCTGGCGGGCGACAAGAAGATGCGCGCAGAGATCGACGCCGTGCCCGCCGGCATCGCCTAAAGCGCGGCACGCATGTGTACTCGTGTGGAGGAGTGGTGCTGCGGGTGCGGAGGGAGCCGGGCCGGAGACTGTGCCTGGTGGCGATTGCTGGGGCATGGAAGATGCGCGGGATCCGTGCAACCGGTACGGCGTGAGGGCGGCTGTGGTGTACGGCATATCGGCCGCTGTGTGGCCTGCCGCAGATAACAGACAGGACGGGTGAGACAGTGATGTCGTTGTGAGGGAGTCCAAGCCGTGGTGGTGGTTCTGCGTCGAGTGTATGGCGTGGCTGGGACCGCCCCGAAGTACTGTAGCCTCTTGGGAACCAGTAAGGCTACATCATGCGTACGTGTTGTTGTGTATGCCCTTGGTGTCCAAGGGAAGGCGGCAGGTGCTCATGCGGTGAACGCATTAGTCGAGTTGAGAGTGGAGTGGAGCGGGGGCGCTCACTGGCAGGAGATGCCTAGGGCCCCTGTGTGTGTTCAGTGGACGGTGTGCCCCCACAAGGAGCGACAGATGCGCTAGGTGTGTTGCACTGATCACGTTTGTGGTCTTGACACAGTGTAGGCTGCATGACCTGGCCGAATAAACTAGGAGTAGAAGTCTGGTGCAGTGCAATCGGCGTAATGGCAGCATGGTTAGAAGCCTGTCCCAAGTTGTATGGCCTCCTGCGTCTCTGCGGTTAGCCAGTCAGTCGGTGGTGCGCGGCGAGGGTTCTTCCCCCTTGCTGGCAAGCACAGCGAGGGAGCGCGTGTGCGTGCTGTGGTTGTGTTGTGGTAACCCAGACCGGTTCTTTCCTGCTCCTGGTCGCCGCGAGGAGTAACTGCTCCGGTGGGTGAGGTTGGCGGGCGGGGCAGACAGGTTGCCGGTGCGTGGTGGGTCGGCGCCTGGGGTGTCATCGTTGCAATTGCCCGTGTCTGTTTGTGAAAGGATGTTTATTCGTGTCACTTGCATTGAGCGCGATGGGGATTCAACGGTTGATCGTCCTGTGGTGGTGTGCCGTGTGGCTGCCTTTGATGCGCCGCATCGAGTCTGGTCAGGTGGATAGGCCTGCATTATGTATGATGCAATGCTGTCCACTGAGAGGTGCAGGTAACCTGTTGCGGCAATGTTGTTCCTTTACTCGAGAGAGTGAGAGAGGGGTGTTGTTACAGACCCTGCAATTTTGGCGTGCCCTGGTGAACGGCTGGCAGCCCAAGTTTGTCCTGCGGCACGCAGGGGAGGGGCGGCGTTGGGCCGTGCAGCGGACATGTACAGAAACGGCTCTGTATGTTATTGGGCTTGACCCACATGTAAGGAATTGTATCTGCAAGTACCAAGCTCAGAAGTGTTGCCCCACGGTCTACCAGTTCCATGCGATTGTCCATGCCGGCCTGGCACCAAGTGCGCAGCAGGCGACACCGACAGTGTCCCAGTCTGCAGGAGTATTCTAATTTGAAGTAGTGGTATTGATTGGCACTTGCTGACAGTCTTTTTGGTTGCGGATGAAAGGCCAACCGCAGCGGGCAGAAGGCGGAAGCAGGTGCGTAGCTGTGCGTGTGGTGCAGCCCGGGCTTGCAGCAGTGCGAAAGGGAAGCTGACCCAGATGGCAGGATGGTTGTGACAACGTCATATTGCTGCTATGGCTATGCCGATCAGCATACTCAAGCGGCTTAAGTGCGGCATGTGCACAGGTTGAGGATATTGCACGTGGTGCGTGCTTGGAGCGCCGCCCCCATACCAACAGAACAACTCGCTGCTCCCATGTGGCTCGTAAGCAGGACAACATTTTCCGGGCATGCAACTGCTTTGGCACCTTTTGGCTCCTGCTGAAGTGGGAGCGGCCCCCGCTGCCATTTGACTGCCACCAGCCATGCGTGTCGCCAGGTGCCGCTCACGCCCTTTTGCGTCTGATACAGCCTGCGTAGAAGTAACAGCCGGCTTACGAGGAGGATAAACTGGACAGCCGCTGGGGGCGCCAGTACGAAACGACAAACGAGTGACAACGCTTGTGACAAATCCAGGTGCGTGCGTCAACCGCTTAACGTGCAGCTTCGCGCGTCGTACGTCACGTAACTCGATGTCGGCAATTTTCTTTTTCTCGCTGACGCTGATTGCACTTCACAGAGCCCTACACAACAGTAATTGCGTGTCTCCTGCTGCATACTGCAGTACTAGTGACTCCTGCATACCTCGGCTCTCCGGAAGTTTGCTTCTTTTCGCATAAACAGCTGTAACGCATTGCTGCACACATCGCCGTCACACCTGCTTCTTTGCTGTAGAGGACATGAAGCGTCGAATTGCTGCCACGGCGCCACTGCTGGCCCTGCTGGCACTCGCGATTCCGCTCGGAAGCTCGGGCCGGCTTTTAGCAACCACCACAGCGGACTGGAACGCCCCAAATGGTGATGTCATCAATGCATTTTCGCCAGTATTTGCGGGTGAGTTGTGATACCAAGCGCTGCCGGTGAGCGGCCTAGTTGCAAAGCCCCACTTGCGGGTCTGCGCGCGAATGTGGCACGCAGCGCTGCACGCAGCGCCACCATCGCCCCACGTGCATGACAGGCACCGGCGCCAGGGCACCCGAACATGTAAAGCCGCACCACGTGCCATTTTGCCATGCAGACTACAACGCTGCTGCAGCTGAGGACGGGCTAATCGCAAAGGTGGAGACCATTCCCAAGGGTGAGCAAGGGCAGCAGCAGGGCTGGGGCATGTCCAGTGCTCCTGACCCACATCGCAGGCTTACCAGCGTCTCCCCTGTCACGGACATGACCTATCACCAAGCCACCATCCTCTTACTTACATCGACATAACGACCTCCTCTTGCTCAAGGTCCGGCTGACTGTCCGGCTGGTGTACGTTCACTGCACTAACCCACTGTTTCCAGCTCTCCTGCCCTGGTCCCCTTCCCATCCCAGTCAACAGCCAGCTCCCGCGCCTACCACACACCTACCCCCGACTCGTCCATCCCCTTATCCCCTCATTCCACCCTCTCCACGCTCCTCCAGCCCTCCTTATTAGCTCCCTTCCCGCACCCTCACCGACACTCGCCGCCCCCACCTACCTTCCGACCTCCCATGACCTCCCTTTATACACCCACCCGCCTCGCGCGCCTGCTGACAACGCTCCCCATTCTGCACTCGCCCCCTGCTGCACTCTGCAGTGGGCACCCGCGGCTACCACTTTGTTACCAGCAACCGCGCGGACGACATCTACTACGGCCTCAAGGGCCGCGTGCACGGCCTGCCCAACGCCACGCGCGTTCGCCTCGAGTTCGACGTCACCATCGCCTCCAACGTGGGAGACGACTGCTTTGGGGTGGGCGGCTCGCCAGGTGGGTGGCAGGGGGACGCTGTTGTGAAGGGATGAGCGGGGCTGCGTTGGTTGCTTACGGTTGTCGGCCTTGCTTTGACATGTTGGGCGGCGGCAGCGCCAGGACGTCGATGGACCCACCAGGGGTGTTACAACAAGCACGTCCTTGATGCAGACAGCTTGCCAGCTGGGTCGGGCGCAGTACCGGTAGCTCTGGTGGGGCACATGGGACACATGGGTGCAGCCAAGCTGTAGGTAGTCACTTGGCGCCGTACGCCATCTGGGTCAGTGCCCGGGGTGTCGCCGTAACAACAGGATGCGTAGTAGTGCTTCGCATGTGCTTGACATACCTGCTAGGCTCTGAGCGCTGGCTATGCAGCGCAATTGTGCGCACTGGGTCGAGCGTCATTGGTTGTAAACACGTTGCCTCTCCATCGCTGCGGACCGCACGCAGGCTCGTCCGTGTGGGTCAAGGCCGGTGCCTCGTCCCGCGAGCCAACCACCAACTTCAACGGTGACACGTGGCGCTTTGTGGGCCTCAACAAGGGCGAGCAGGTGTGTGTCGTGTGCCCTCTCGGCGCCGTACAATCCGCATCGTACGGCGCGGGACCCAGTACGGGAGTTGCGCTGACATTGTCCAGGGTGCGTGGCACAGCTCCGCGTGCCTGGTCACGTATGTGCAGGGCATGCTGCGGCAATGACAGCTAAACACGGCAGGATGCGGTGCGGAGTTAGGTGCGAGCGGTACAGAAGGTCATGCCGTTGTAAAAAGGCACCCTGCTGCGTGTCTAGCAGCCATAATGGTAACCTTTGCGCTGCGGCCTGGCGGTATCAGCACCAAGGCCCACACTCCACTGCATCTTGGCACTGGCAGACCCCATGTTCGCGCCCTCGTTCCCAACCGCACCCCGACCCGGCCCCAACGCCGCTGGCCCCTCAGTCCGGGTCCTGCCCAGGCTGCACCGGTCCTGAATACCCCTTGGCACTGCTGGAGCCTCACGCCAACGCCTATATCAACCGCTAAGTATCCAGCTAGGCCCTATAACTATTCAACCCCCTCCGGCCCCCTCAGTCCGGCTCCGGCCCCGGCGGCGCTGTCCTGGGCGACGTGGCTGTGGCGGGGGGCACCTGCGACGGCTCCGACACCACCACGCCCTTCAAGCTCAAGAGCTTCACCAAGTGGGTGACGCTGCCGGTTTTGGCAATGCCGCGCACTGACCAGCAGCCCTGTCCCACACACCTGTGTCAGTAGCCTTGCCTTGAGCGCGCCTCTGTCCATCCAAGGCCCATTGGGGAATGAAACCAACAGACTTGAACCCATGTCACCTAAGTAAGCTGCAGCAACCACGCCGTACCCCGCCGCCACCGCATGCAGGCGCGCCATGGCGGATGCCAAGGGCCGGCCCTACGTGTTGAGCACCACCACCCGGGGGCAGCTGTGGCTGCTGGTGGGCTTCGAGAGCGGCTTCGAGGGCATCAGCTCGCTGTACATCACCAAGATCGTGGCGCGCATCTACAACGCGTGATAAGCAGCTAGCAGCTTACATACCGTATTTATGAGCATCCACAGCAAGCGCGGATGCGGCACAGCAAGCATAAGATCTAGTGAACGTCCGTGTAGGCCCTGTGCAAGGCACTCGGCAAGGGCACGCACCAGGCAAACGTGCGTGCGACCCTCCTTAACGATTCATGCGTGCGACGCTTTGTTACTTCGTTTGGCTGGGCCCTTTGTGCTTGCGATTTCTTGGTGTACCGGTAACGCAATAGGCATTGGGTCCGTTGTAGGCAGGGAGCACCTTGGCGTTGAGTGTGAAGGGCAGCACAAGCTGCTGCTGACTTGCGTTACGACTTGCTGACTGACACGTGTGCGTGTGTGGCCGCGCTGGACCAGGTCAGGAGTTGGGTGTACGCCCGCCCCGCCTGCCGCATGTTCTAGCGAAGTCAAAACCGGTGCTTTCTTTGGATCTTGTGGTACTTGGTACGAGTCCTGCTATGCGAGCTCGGTATCCCTGGTGGTGTGGCGACTGGAAGCATGCGCGTCAAGGAATGGAGACGCTGTGTCTTGCCGAGTCGACGGCTTGTAACAGTGAGTTCTGGTTAGCTCCTCCTCGATCTTTCCGCTTTCTGTGCTTGTCGTTGACTGCGCGCTTGTGTGGCTCTGAACACAAGCCTGGTGAACGGGCCAAGCTCAACCCTGACCCAGCGCACACGAGGGCAGGCGCTTTGTTGCACTGTGTTCAGGGGTCCCCTGACTGTGTTTAAGGGTGCGTCCTTACAAGCACCCGGCAACGTTGACACCGGTTCGAAAGATTTCCGCAGCTAGCGCACCGCTGTGTTGCAACTGGGACAGCGGACAGGGACCCCTTGATTGGCCCACCCGCAGGCTCGAAATGATGTCAGAGTGTCACGCTCCCGGTCTCGCGCGTGGCCTTGCACGGCTTGCAGTCTTATAAATCGCCCAGGCAGTTGGCAGCAGGAGCTAAGTTGGCAAGTGTCCCCGCAGTGTTCAACTCTGCAGGCTACCGTGGTAAGGGGCCCACACCACTGAGATATTTGCAGCAGCAGCAGCGGCAGGAGCAGCAGCAGCGACCTTTGAGTGTAGCACACTTGCTTGTTGCTTCAGTTAACGTTGGCGCCGGACACTGCCCTTACATCGCGCTAAACCGCAACCGGCAACACTGAGTGGCAACATTGAGTGGCACCTACCCCTGCCCACCCCGCCCATGAGGTGAGGAGCGGAGGGGGCTAACTAGCCCAGACGCCCAGCCTGCGCATGCTTTGCAGAGCAACATATATAGAGTTTTTCGCGTCAGGCATACCGCGAGATACCCCTGGGGCAGGCTAGGAGGGGGCGCGTTCATTCGCGTGTACGGCACCCAGCGCCGCGTGCACCTGACCCTGGCTGACCGTCAAGCAGTTGACACCGAGATCAGCACACGTGCCCCTTACTCCACCTCCGCCTCAGCTCATCTTCACCAGCGCCCAGGAAGTTGAAAGATATTGGGATGCAACGCAAACTGATTGGCCTTCAGTACCAAGAAAGTAGCGTACACCTGCGTACACCAGCCGCGCACGTGCGCCGTGCACGTACCCTCGCCCGCACGCCAGATCACGCCAGGTGGCATGTGATCGCAAGGTAGAACGGGGCGTTGCTAGCATGTCATTTTTTCAACTGAATCAGCGCAACGACTGGAGCTTATTTCCGCTGCTGCATCCGTTGCTGTTGCGGCGGCGGTTGAGCAAGGAACGGCCCGCCGGGGGCCTGCCCCTGCCCTTGCTGCGCCTGCTCCACCTGCTGCTGTGTCGGCTGCTGCTGCTGCTGCCGTTCAAAGAACTGCGCGATGGACCCCCTGAAGTCCTCCACCTTGGGGCAGCGCAGACCCGCCTCCAGAGCCGCAGGGCCGCCAGGGAGGGGCTCGCACCGGCCCCTGCACGCAGCGCACACAAGTGCAGTGCGTAAGCTACGAGTCCCAGACAGTATCCTTATCAAGGTTCGATAACTGCTGAATGAAAGACATGCACTTGTTGTCCGCGTTGCTTGGGGACTTGCACGTTCCCACCAAAACGCCGTACCGGTAACGCACACGTGCCAGGCATGGACCTAACGAACCAGGAACACAGTAAGTGGCCGCCGAAGGCCAAGGAAAGGGGTACAGAAGTTCAGAGCACGGTTGACATGCATTACTGGAATTCCGGTTTACTCCTTGTTTTAGCGTTGACGGTGAGTACAGCGCGGGGGCGGCGCCGTACCTACCGGTCTTCCCGATTACGCAGGACCCCGGCATGCCCCTCCCCACCTGATGCGCGTGCCCCTCACGGCGGAGCCTATCATGCGGTCCGTGGTGAAGGAGGGGCAGGGCGGGCCCCACCGCGTGCCACAAAACCGGTCGAAGGGGGGCGTGCCGTCCGGCATGCAGCCGCTGAGGCCCGTGTTGCCGTCGATCTCCAGCTCAACAAGACTGCGAGAACACACAGGGATAAGCAAAGCGCATTACGTTACAAGGTTCAAGCGTGCATGTGATGAGAGCTGTTCTCACGCAGCAGGGGGGTCGGTGCGGTTCTGCGGTACCGGTAGCCATCAGTGGACCGACCGCAGGCAGCTGCATGCCCCCTTTTATTTCTGTGGAAAGGTTTACAGGTAAGGAGACGGGAAGGGACAAAGAGACGGGAGGGCCCCTGCATTCCAACCTACCGCGGCGCCATGACTAACACACGCATGTATCCATTCGGGGCACATTTTGCTGCAGTTGTAAGCACCTGAGACTTCTAATGACACATGATGGGTGTGCGATTCTTTTTGTGCTCATTCCGGCCTCCATTACGCAGCACCTCCGGCTGCGTGCCCGGACTCACTTTGACAGCAGGCCCCACTCCTGGGGCACGGTGCCGGTGAGCATGTTGTCGGAGAAGTCGATCTCGATCAGCTCCTTGAGGCAGCCCCACTCGGCGGGCAGGGGCCCAGAGATGAAGTTGGTGTCCATGTCGAGTTCGGTAATGTTGGCCAGCAGCGCCAGGGCCCTGTGCATGGGTTAACAAGCAGCAGGTTCCATGTACGACGCTGCGGCACTGTAAGGTCAGGGCAAGGAGGACAGGCGTCCTCCAGAGCATGGTTGTCCAGCAGGTGGTCGGGTGCACTCAGGGTGAAGCAAGCAGTGCCTAAAAGACAAGGCGGAACTTGGTCCGGGAGCACGGGTACGCCGCACACGTGCACGACAGTGCAGTGGACCCGATGGTGCTGTCTGATACGGTACAGGCAAGCCACAACTGTTTCCTTCCAGAATCACGTGCAGGGTGCAGCTGCAGAGGTGGAATGCTTGCCACAGGGCTTGCCATCGCACCTGGGCATCGGTCCTGTGAGCTGTCGCTTGGGCAGGTGCAGGTTGGTGACCACTCGGGGGATGCTGGGGTCCCAGTTCCACTGCGGTTGGGGGCAGGCCACCCACGGTACGGTTCATTCACATGCAGTGGTTGGTATTGAGAAGATCTCCGTTCCGGGGCTGCAATACACGAGCACAAAGCCGTTCATTTTTGGGTGCCGCTAATTGGGAGCAGTACTGGTGGGCGCTGGCCCTAGGAGGCTGTACGGGGCCTCGTGCGGCCGTGCTTGCCCACCTGGTACCGGCACGAGACGCCATCCCAGCCGTCACCCTCCCACTCCATGCCTGTTGGTCCAGGGTATAGAGGAAGGACCGTCTGAAAGACAGGAAGACTCGTACGGGGTGCTAACGACGGGCCGTGCATGAATGCTACAACTGCAGGTGCATGGCTGGAGCCCCCGGTAGTACTGTTCGTGGTGGAGAATACCGGTATGGTAGGGGGCTCGCGCTCGGGTTGAGCCGCCAATGACCACCTGGCCGCTGGCCCCTTCCTAGTTCCAACCCGCTCCCGAGATCAGTTGTTGACCATGGTTTCTGCGCTGGTCGTATCACCAACCAGGCCCCCCCCCCTAGAAAGCAATTAGTCCAACGAAGTACGACGCCGCTGCGCCACCTGTTGTACGGCGGGATGTCTCACCGCATGGGTCCACGCCGCACGTGCCGTTGGCGTTACACGTGTGCACAGGCCACTTGTCCATGGCGCCACGCCACTGGGGGTCGCGGTCACGGACCTCCTCGTGCAGCGCTATCAGCGCGTACACTGAGGGATGGGGAGGGCAGAGGAGGAACGAGGAAGGACCGCGGGTCACGCGCTTTCGCACTTACGCTTCAGGGTTCATGACTTGGTGAGGCTCCGTTCTGAGCAGCTTTTGGCATAGATGGCTCCTATCAGCCCAAAATTCCAGCGCCTTGACTATACGCTGGCAATCACAATCACGAAATGGCATACCGGACAACGGGTTGGAGCAGCGTGCAAGCGGCGTCCCATGGGTCGGTGGGATGGGCGTAACGTGCGGCCTGGCTGCCCAAGCTCCTGCCCAACTCATGGTATCATGGAGCTGCTGAGCGCATTGGACACAACATAATGGCCTTGCAACCCACCGTCTCGCTCCAGGGTCTTGGCCATTGCCAGTGAGCGCCGGTGTGCTGCCAGGCCCAGCAGCAGCGCGCCGACACACAGCGCGACCCATGCGGCCGGGCGCCGGAAATGTTGACAGTGCATGTTGGTATCGGTGTAACGTGCAGCAATGGCTATAGTGTTGAGCTAGGTGTGTAAGCTGGATGCTTGAAAACAGGAAAGGGTCTGCTGTCATAATAAAGGTCACTTCGTATACCGGTACTCATCGTACGGGGCAACGGAAGGCGCACGGCAGCCCGACAGAGAGACATCCATCAACCGTATGCCGACGCATACCTGACCCAGCGTGTCGCCGTGAGTAGCTGTGCGCATTTGGCTTATTAGCACTGGTACGTCAGCAGCTTATTCTCGCTCAGTTCGGCTCGGCTCAGCCCAGGCTGACCCTGGCAACAGTTAGGCGCGATGCACCGACCCGCCGGCGCTTCCCCACCCGCCAGCCCTGCTCCAGCACACATCTCGCCGGGTAAAGCTCCTGCATGAAACAGCACCCTGTGACGCACACACAGGGAAATTGCCTGATACAAGAGCACCACACTGGTTGCGCAGTGGAGATGCACCCACCTCAGCTCGACCTCACGCCCCGGCGCTTCCTACCAGGTTCAGGCAAGCAACCCCCAAGCCTGCTGCTCAGCCCTCACGCCTCACCCCAGCAACCTGACCCAACGGACCCATGCCCAAGCACCGACCCCGGCCCCTGCATTGCGCACGCACAGGGAAGCTGCCAAGGTCGAGCCCTGGCGCCGTTTGGCTCAATCGGCGTACATGCCCGGCGCGTGTCCCACACGTGTTGCTACGTACATGTGTACGGCTGGTTTGTTGTGCCAATGGGACACGTGCCGGTTCGCCGGTCGTGGTCGCAAGCAAGAAAGGTGCCGTAATAAGTTTACAAAGCGCCAAACACATGTGTCACACGGACAGCAGCCGATACGGTACAGTACGTCGGCACAACTTCACTGCAGTAAACCATGACACCCGGGGCTGAATCTGGCCGAATGTACTGCCATGGGGAGCGTGGACACACCAGCTCCCGTCAGCCCCGTAACCCTTCTCCTGAAAGAAGGTCCGCAAACAGCGGCCTGACGAAGTTTAAACAAATTGCCAAATCTACCTCGTTTACAGCCGATAAGATGCAAGCGCAGCCGTGCACGTTGACCTACCTCACGGAAGGCAGCGGTTTCATAATGCTACATAGCCCTTCTTGAAAGTAACATGTGACATTGCTCGCCACACAAGATCGCAGAAACCCCACGCCGCATGGGACGCCTCCCCGACCACACGACCCGCCTCCCAGACCACACGACCTGCACATGGGTTATGACATGGGTTGGCATGCGGCCATTGGCCCTAGACACGGACTATCCCTGGCAAGCTGGCTGGTATGTCGCGAAACGCCAGCTGTCATGCTTTCAAGGATACGTGAAGCGCCCTCGCTCTGCCGCCCGCGCTGCGCCCCTAGGTACGAGCACCGCTTAAAGCTTCCGCTGCTGCATCTTCTGTTGCTGCTGGGGCTGCTGCTGCGGTTGGGCCTGGAAGGGCCCGCTAGGGCCCTGCGCCCACTCTTGCTGCACCTGCTGTTGCTGCTGCCGTTCAAAGAACTGCGCGATGGGCCCCCTGAAGTCGTCAACCTTGGGGCAGCGCAGACCCGCCTCCAGAGCCGCAGGGCCGCCTGGGAGGGGCTCGCACCGGCCCCTGCAGCGCACACAACGGCAGCACGTCGAGAGGATACTCCTGGCTACCATCGCCTTTTGTGCAACTGCTCGGCAGTTGACCCATTGTACAGCAGTGCATGCACTTGGTGGTAGGTCGCAGGTGCATAGCGTCCCGCATGGCAGGCCACCCATCGGCGCCTCGCATGTGCCGGGTCAGCTGCCATCTAGTTGGGAGCTCAGGCACCTCCTCCGTGAGGACGCCGCAGACGCGAATGCATGTAGCGCAGCAAGACAGTAGTACTTCAACAACACATGCTTTGTCCACCCCACCCCACAGCGCCACCACCTGCCGGGCACCCTGCCGCGGCTCCCATGGGTACCGTATCCGTACAGCCCCACGCACGCGTGAGCCCCTCCCCACCTGATGCGCGTGCCCCTCACGGCGGTGCCTATCATGGGGTCGGTGGTGAAGGAGGGGCAGGGCGGCCCCCACCGCGTGCCGCACAGCCGGTCAAAGGGGGGCGTGCCGTCCGGCATGCAGCCGGTGAGGCCCGCGTTGCCGTCGATCTCCAGCTCAACAAGACTGCATGAGCAGTTTCCAGCAATGAGTGCGGAGAATCGCAGAGAAAGTCGTAACGCGTAAGGTGCACTCGGTTTCCTTCCTTTCCCCCATGCGCTTTGCACACCATGCCTACCTGCACCACTGCCTGCCGCCGCGTACAGCACCACTTTGCTTAGACACTGCTGCCTGATCTCACCTTGACAGGAGGCCCCACTCCGGGGGCACAGTGCCGGTGAGCAGGTTGGTGGAGATGTCGATCTCGATCAGCTGCCTGAGGCAGCCCCACTCGGCGGGCAGGGGCCCCGCCAGGAAGTTGGAGTCCACGTCAATCTCCGTCAGGTTGGCCAACAGCGGCAGGGACCTGGGGCGAAGGGAAAGGCGTTGTACGGCAAACGGACTCCTACGGAGGCGTGTCGAACAACGATGAAGCTTCATGCGACCTCTAGGAGCCCTGCCCAGCCTACAGCTGAGCAATAAGGACTTCAGCAGGTGTGGCGTTGGCTGTGAGTCGAGCAGTCGACGCACCTGGGCAGGGGCCCTGTGAGGTCGCGCTTGGGCAGGTGCAGGTTGGTGACCACCCGGGGGATGCTGGGTTCCCAGTTCCACTGTGACAAGGGGAGGCCACACACGTTATAACCATATGAATTGGCTGGGTTTTTGTTAAACGCTCTTGTGGTGCTCTGGCATTCGTACGGCCAGCACCCGTCACTGATTTGTCCCTAGCCCACAGACCCGTAAGCCCCTTCCCTGGAAAGGTTGCAAGTACGCGTGGTGCAGGACATCCCAGCAACCTACGTTTCCACACGCACCGATTAGGCGTTTGGGGAACGAGCAGCCCACCTGGTACCGACACTCGACGCCCTCCCAGTTGTGGCTGTCCCACTCCGTGCCTGTGGGTTAGCGAGTGCATGACATCGGCCACGGGCAGGGCGTGTGACGACGTGCAGTACTGCACAAGCGGTTGTGTGGGCGCCAGGCGGCTGTAAGCTATGGGTGGAGTCAGGACTGCATAGTAAGGTTTCTCACAGGGGACTGCTGTCCACAACAGGAAGTGGATGCGGGTGCCGAGCGCCTCAGGGTGACGTACGGTACGTTGCTGGGTAGCATGCATGGAAAGGCGGTGGCCCGGGGCTCGTCCGCTCCCGTGGCCTGTCTGTGCCATCTGTTGTACGGCGCAACGGCGGCCTGCCTCACCGCACGGGTCCACGCCGCACGTGCCGTTGGCGTTACACGTGTGCACGGGCCACTTGTCCATGGCGCCACGCCACTGGGGGTCGCGGTCACGGACCTCCTCGTGCAGCGCTATCAGCGCGTACACTGGGGGAGGGGGAGGAAGACAGCGGAGGAGGCAGTTACGGGCTAGCGACATGCCTATATACCACCCTTGTAGGAAAGCAGCATGCATCTCTGGTGGCAAGGGCACGGTTCAACTTTCAAACACCTCTTCACTCTGTTATGATGGGTGCTGCTTTCCTCTCTTACCGTATGCAAGAGGTGCGTAAGCTTAACAGCTAGGTTACAAACCGATCACGCCAGCAGGATCGGGTGAATAGTGCTATGGAGGCAGGGTGTTGTCCCATGGGTCGCAGTGTCGGCGTGCCAACGCCGCCGGCACGGGCGCGTCCATGTAGCAACTGCTGCCGTCTTGCTGCCATAGCTAGCATCACCTGCCACTCACCATCTCTCTCCAAGGTCTTGGCCAGTGCCAGCGAGCGCCTGTGTGCCGCCAGGCCCAGCAGCAGCGCGCCGACCAACAGCGCGACCCACGCGGCTGGGCGCCTCAACCGCTGCAAATACATTCTCAACGCAATCACGTTATACCAGGCCACACGTTCAATGCGTTGCTGATCCTTACTCCGAAACTGAGCTAAGGCTCTTGAAGTGGCACTGAGCGTGGCACGCACCTCCGCGTGGAGCCACGGGAAGGCAAACGGCAGGCTGCCGAGAGACATCTGTCAACTGCCGCCTGCCACGTGTTCGCTGCCATGCTGACAGGCGGCCTCGCCCTCAGCAAGGACCCTATGCAACACAGCGCACGTTGTACGGGCGCGTACTAACCTGCGCTGACAGTTGGTTCCCGAATAAATTACAACGGGTCGCGGCCTGATACTCTGGCCATGCGACCTACCGGCGACCGCAAGCAGCCGACGGGCACGCAACACCTCCATGCCTCCGCAAACCCCAGCACGCCGAACCTACTTACACTGCGCAACCGTCTACCTGCGCACCCTTCACCTCCTGCATGACACCTGCGTCTGTTAATGACACCGCATAGCAGAGGGTTCTGCTGTGCTTATTAGCCGCCCGCGTCCGTGTCTACCTACTTCCACTCTGCTCCAAACCAGGCACGACACTTACCACCCGTGGGGGATGCCCAGTCACCGTCCCGGTTGCCATCAGTCACCAATGTTCACACTGCGACATGCAACCAAAAACCATACCAGGGGCAAACGGAGCACCGGCAACTGCTGTTGCAAGCTCCAGACTTGCAACAAATCGAGTCAGCAGTTGTGCGGTGCGGACACGAACCCCACAGCCATAGCACCGCTGTCATGCATGCAGCCAAGCTGCTCCCCAACAGGCACCCCCAGCAAGTTCTTTCTTCATGGTTTACGGGTCCGTAAGGCACCTGCATAGTGCATACCGTGGACTGCACTGCTCACTACTTGGACCAGCCGCTCGCGCCCACTTTCCCAACGGTCTGCTTCTCGATGGTCATACATAGGTAACTGCTCGAGCTCTTAACATACCCTTGCAAGTCGGCTTTCGCTCACGCTGACTCCATGTGCTCTGCACCGGCATGCAGCACACAGCAAGACTCCGACACCCCAATCGTACCAAACATGTATCCGAGCACTCGCTCTGGTCCACCTCAACTCCCATTCACAGTACCTGCACACCCTGAACGTCCGACTCTGAACACGGCCAGCCGCCCTAGAGCAACCACGGCCTCCCTCCACCAACCCCCATCCAAGTCTCCATGCAACCAAGCCCTACTGACGCTGCTTTCCAAACCCTCCACACTTTTGCTATTGCTCCTGCTGCTGCACCTGCTGTTGCTGCGCTGGACGCTGTCGCCGCCGCATCGCCGTCGGCCTGGGTGCTAGCTGCAGCTGCGCCTGCTCCTTCCCGCTGCCGCCCCCGGCGCTCAGCCCCGCCGCCTGCCCCGGCCCCAGCAGCTCCATCGCCTCCTCCTCATCCACGTCCCAGCTCATGCCCGAATCCCCGTTGTCACCGCTGCCGCCGTGCCTCAGCCCGGCCCCACTCGCAGCCTCCAGCGGCGAAGCCTCCACCGCTATCGCCGCCGCGCCCTGCGGCCCAGTGCTACGTGCGGGCCCGTCCTGTGCCGCCACGGCTGCTGCCGCCGGTGCGGATGCTGGCCGCGGTGGTGGCCCACCGTTCGCCCTGTAACCCACACCACCACCAGCACCGCTTGTGGCAACCCCACGTGCTGCCGCGGGACGCTGCAGCAGCGTCACCTCCAGCTCGTCGTCGCCCAGCGCCGGGGTGGCGAAGTCCGGGAAGGAGGAGGGGTCGCCGGGCTGCGGAAGGGAGGGGGGCAGGAGGGAGGCCTCAGGTAGCATAAGGTTGGTTACGTGCACGGGCAGCACGGGAAATTACAAGGGATGCAAGGCGGGGGAGCTGTGGCTGGACGTTCAGGCTGGAGCTCGCATCCGGGAGCCCCAAAGGCCCACACCAAAACAAACTGGACGGGCCAGTCCCGCCCTGCCGTACGCTCCTGCTAGGTCAACACGCCGTACGCGCCGTACCTGCAGCTGCCGCTCGATGTCCCGCAGCGACAGCGGCGCCCCGTAATCTGCCGCGTAGCCCTGCGGCAGGATGCCCGCCAGAGAGCCGCTGCCCGTGCCGCTGGATGCCGCGCCACCACCGCCAGCACCAGCACCAGCTGCTGGTGCACCTGCCGCCTGCCCCTGCGCCCCCGGCCCTGCCACTGCCGCCCCCCTGCCGCCGTCCCCTGCCCAGCCCCGCACGGAGAAGAAGCGCGACAGGGTGTCCGCCAGGCCCGCCAGGGGGGAGGCGGGGCCGTCGCCCGCGCCAACGTTGGCGGGGCGGGTGGTGAAGCCGGCGGGGACCACGAACTCCCACTGCTGCTCCGCCTGGGGGTGCAGACAGAGTGGTGGCGGCAGGGTGTACCAGTACTGCCATGTTGTTGTTTGCACACCACACGGGCTCCCTACACCAATCCACGCAGTCCCACGCCCTTTCCACGCAGTCCTAGCCATTTCTGATGACCTCAGGACCGCATTGTGTACTACTCCATTCCATATGCCGGCCCCCGTCCAACGCCTAAGCGCCATGACTTCCTGGTTCACAGGCACGGACCCAAATCCCCTCCAGCTCTCGCACCAGCCCGCCAATGCCCCCCTGCCCACCTGGCGGATGCGCAGCTCGTCCGCCCGCTCCACGAAGCCCAGCTCGCTCTCCATGGCGATCCAAGAGCTCCACACAGTCTCGTTCTTGGGGTCAACCTGTCGTCGGCGTGGCCAAAATGGCGAGAGATGTGCAAGCCCGCAAACAAACAGTCACCGTCTCCGCCCATCATTGGCCGTGCATACGCCGCTACGCGGTCGTTGCCGCCTCCCCAACGAGCTCTCGCCTCCATAACAGCAACCATACCTCCCTATTAATAGCAGCAGGGCCCTTGACACCCCGCCGCCCATACCGGCGCCTTCCCGAGCACCTTCGCGCCCGCACCCACACCCCTCACCCGGATGGCCGCCTTGAACAGCTCGCGCGCTGTGCCCGCGTTGCCCTCCCTCCACTCCAGGGAGCCCCATGCGTGGAACAGGAACACGGTGGAGGGCGAGCGGGGGTCGGCCCACACGCCCTCCTGGAACAGCTGCCGCGCGCGGTCCATGTTGCCCTGTGCGGAGGTAGCGGTGCATGTAGCAGAAGGTGGGAGCAAAGGGTCAACTGGAGCCGGCGCAGGTGTACGATGGAGGCGGGTCCCCTACGGGACAGCCAAGCAGACATGCAATGGCGCTGTCGCGCACGACTTGATGCTTCGCAAACGTTGCAGCAAAAACGATGTTGGCCAGTGCTGTTGACGGGCAGGTGGGCTCCTCAGTTGGGTATAGGTATCGGCATCGCTGCAATGTGCCCCAGCCGGGTTGGGCCGTGGGGTAGAGTAAGGATTAGCTGGAATCGGTGCCGCGTTCTCCATCGAGCTGGGCGGCGAGCTATCGCTGACCCTGCAAACGAGGATTTTCTCAACGCAAACCCTGACCCGCTACCCCACCCACCTGCTGCGCCTCCATCACGCCGTACGCCTGCCACAGGTGCAGGTGCGACGGGTCCGCCTGCGCGCACAAACGAGTTGCGCATGGGCGACCAAGTGTTGGGTACGGATGGAGTACGGGCATGCCGCATGCTGCTGAAGGAGCGTCATTGACGTTTGAGCAGTTATTGGCGTCCGTCCAGGGCGCACAACTGCAAAACTGCTGCCTTGGAAGCTGGCAGGAGGAATGCCAGAGGGCCTCGGTGCGGACAAGCCGAGAATCCCACGGTGCGCTGGCCAGGGGCCGGTGGTGTGTTGAAGGCCGGTCACATGCCGTGCGATACGCCGCCCCCCAAGGGCAACGCTTGGACCCCCTGAGTACCGCCCCGCCATGCCGCACCACGAGTGCACGTCCTGCCGCCCCGCCCCCGTGCTGTCCGCCAGGGATTGCACCTGACCCGTTGCAGCAGGTCACTGTCCGCACCTCTACCACGCCTGCAGCGCGCGCTCCCAACTCCCCTCCCTCCAAGCCTCAAGCTAGCAACCCACTGCCCGGCGCCTCACCTTGAGGCCCCGCTCAAACAGCATCCTAGCGCGGTCAAACCGCCCCGCCGCCTTTTCCACCAGAGCCCACGCCTGCACAGCCAGGGGGCAGGGGCTCGATGTTTAGCACAGCCACCACGTTGACGTCTCTACCAGCAGCAGCCGACAGGCGCTCACTGCGAATCGCAACAGCGCGCGAGGCCCAGCGGTCCACTGCCGTACCGTGTTTGGTCCACACGGCCCATGTACGTCCACGTGGTCCGGCAAGGGCTGCGCAACGGTTTCCCTTCTGTCGTTGCTGCCCCGGCTGGTACAGGTTATGTAGCGCAACCCCCAGGCCCCTCCCTCAGCAACCATATCACCAATGCCATTGCATGATGTGTTGCTGTCCCCTGTCGCACCTGGAACAGCGCCGGGTCCGTGGGGTTGAGCTGGCAGCCCCGCTGCAGCAGCATGATGCTCTGCCGCAGGTTGCCCTGCCGCCGCTCCCACAGCGCCCACGCCAGGTGCACGTACCTGCTGGGGGAGGGGGCAAGGGAGGGCACGTGTAGGGCGGTACAGTGGTGTGCAGCGAAACACAGATACCGGCCCGCGCGGGTGGAACACAGCCGCTGCGTGCGAGTGGGCTTCCTTGGCGCTGCTCCCTACCACCCTCAGAAGACGTGATGCGGCGACGCAACAGCAGTTACCTACCTAAGGAAAGGGGAGGACGGTGCACGTGGCCCAGGGCGCCCCGCGGCCGGCCCAACGCGCAACTGCCCACCCGGCCTCCACGCTCACCGTGGCTTCGCTACCACCCTGCTGTCCATCTCGTGCCATGCGCTTCTCCCCTCCACATGACCAGCTGCCCCTCTAGTCAAACAAGTCCACGCTACAACCTCCCGACCTACAACCTCGCGAACGGCCACACACGTGGCCCGGCGCCCCCGTGCCATCAGCCCCCGCACCTGGACTTCGCGTTCGCCTGCAGCGCCTTGCGGAACAGGTACCGCACAGCCGTGGGGTCGCCCTGCTTAGCCTCCAGCACTGCCCACGCCTGGAGGGACGGAAAAAGAGGAAGGAGATCGTGGGGAGGTGCTGGGGTGTGGGGCCGTACGGCGAGGCCCCGGGTTCTGGACCGTCTTCGCAGCCCGCCTACCCGCCTAGACATGCCCACCTGGACCCAGGTCACTGTCTTCACCTCTGGTGTCCTATCCCACACCCTGACCCATCCGTACACAGTGAAAGGTGCACGCTGCGAGCGCAAGTCAAGCGCCACCCTTGCTGGCCCTTGCCCCTCAATGACAGAACCCGCGTGCTCCACCCTCCAGACAGCTGCCCTCAGCCTTGGATGCCCCGCCTGCCACGGCGTCACGCCACCACACCCCAACAAAGGTCGCGCGACGCTCCTCCTTGCTGTCTCCTGGGCCCGCAAGACAGCTTTGTCCGACACAGAGTACTCCATGTTGCAGCCCCCGGCCCCTGCCAGCCCTGACCTCCCAGTCTGCACCACCACCGCGCTGTCGCCCCTCGCCAGTCTGCCCACCTGCCACAGCGCCACGCTGGCCGCCCCCTCCGCCGTGCGGCTGCCCTCCTCGAACCAGGCACGTGCCTCCCCCACGCGCCCCAGCTGCGCCGCCATGCAGCCCAGCGCGCAGTACAGGTAGGCGTTCTGGGACTGCGGCTTCCGGCGGCACCGCTGGATGCCCTGCGCGGAGAGACGCAGGCAGCGTGCCATGGGGCAAATGGGTGCGTGACAACCACGTCGGAGGCTGGGAATCACCGGTGTGCTTGGGTTCCTCGGCCCGCTTTGAATCACGGATCTGGCCCCAGGACCTTATGGCATGCAGTCACCAGCCCAGCTCCGGCTCCTTATTTTGGCGCTCTGCGTCTCCAGCCCCCCCACGCCCATGAGCCTGCTGCGTCACCCCCACTCTCCCTCCCTCGTCCTGAAGTGCGGCAATGGACGCGTCCAAACTGTCGTCTTCGGGACCTCACCCTGAGCCCCGCTCCTACGCCATCTCCAGCCTCGCCACCCCCGCGCAACACACCTCCCTTCGTCCCTACCCCCCAACCGGCCAACCCTCCCACCAACACCCTCTCCCCCGCACCTGCATCCACAGGTCCCTGGCCCGCGCGTAGTTGCCCTGCGCCTTCTCCAGCATGCCCCACTTGTGCCACGCGCACGCGTGCGTGCCGTCCACCACCACCGCCGCGTCGTACAGCTTGCGCGCGCGGTCCGCGTTGCCCGTCTGCGCCTCCAGCCACCCCCACGCCGACCAAATGTACGGGTTGGTGTTGCCTGGGGCCAGCAGGCGGGCGCAGAAAAGGCGTGTTGGTGCGATGCGTTTTGTGGCTAGCGCGGGTATGGACCCAACTGGTGGGGGGTTTGGGTGTTGTGGTGGTGCGTAGCCACCCTGGGAGAAGGCGAGGGGCTGGGGATTTCTTCCTGCATATCTGACTAAGAAGCCACTCGATAAGGCCCATTCGGTCCTCAAGGGCCCCCGCGTAGTTAGTGCGTTCCTCAGCTCGCGCGCGCGCGTCAGTTAAAGGAGGCCATGGATCTGGGCGGTCCTCGACGCGGCCACGAGCGGGCTGGCCAGCTCCTGCTGGCGTGCTGCATGGACAATGCGCATGCGTCGCTGCTGCCCAGGCTGCAAGCAGCCAAGCAAAGCCATCTCCCCTCAGCTCCCAGCCCCGGGACTGACGCATTTGACCCCTGCGCTGCTAGGCAGCGCCATCACTCCCCCATCCCGTGCCCCCGCTGCCTGCACTGCCCCCGCTGCGTCCGCAGCACGAACGACGCACACCGTCGTCCTGTTTCTCTTCCGCCTCGTACCCAGGCCCTCTTCGGCGCCCGCCGCCTGCGCGCCCCTGCCGCTCACCCGTGTTGCTGCACCCGTCCTGATACAGCGCCCGCGCCTCGTCGTACCGCTTCTGCAGCAGCAGCGTCTTGCCCAGCACCACGTAGGCGCGGGCGTCCGAGGGGTCCAGGGCCAGGCATCGCCTGGGGTGCATGTCATGGGTTATAAGCTTAGTGTAGGGGGGCGGAGTGTACACCACACAAGACTCTGCCCGGGCGTACACCAGAGCACGGGTGTGGGCTGGGTTGGCAGGGGGCCCCCAGCTGGGCGATGGCTGGAAGGCAGGTGGACACAGGAGTCCGGCTGGCCGCCAACAAGAGAGGTGTACAGGGTAGGAGAAAACGGAGGGTGGAGGGTGCCCATGGCCAGCCGGATGCATTCTGGGTCAGCGAGTAGGGACTCGCGGCCACACGCCCCACCTGAGGCCCTCCTCTGCCGACTTGTAAAGGGCACGCCGATCCGCCGCGTCCAGAGTGAGCCGCGCGCGGATCCTGGCTGTTCGGCAGCGCCACTGTTATGCATTCATGGGTGAAGAGTTGGAAATGCGTGAGTAGGAGCGGTGCTTGCAGTGTGCGAGGGATCCGCCTTCTGCGTATGGCTCACCAGCAAGAGATCAATGTTTATCTTAAGGATTTTCGGCGATGTAAGAAGTCGTGCTTCTTGTTCCTGGTCTTCTCGGAACGAAGCCAGCAGTCGTGCAGGTCCGCGACCCCCTTCCCGGCTCCCATCGTCGCCATCATCGCCGCTGGGGCCCCCGTCTGTATCCTCTACGTAATCTGGCTTATTTGTTTGTTTAGCTGAAGGTGAGAGCAAAGGGAGGACAGCCGTTCCTTGCTCTGCGCAAACTGACACGTCGCGCGAGGAAGGCCGCAGAGTTCTCCGCTTGCGCGCCGCACGGGGTGGTGGTGCTAATCTACTAGAAGTACAAGCTTGATCCGTTGGGCCTCGTGTGCTAACCCCTGACCACAGCGTGGAGTGCGGGACCAGGCTAGAGAGCAGCATGACTTGTGGGGTCGGCCTCCCAAACTGTGGGAGGCCGAGTTGCTCACAGATCTAGACGTTGTTAAAGCCTGCTCTACATAGGACATATACTGGTGTTCTCATCGACGCTCAGTCGTGTTGTAGCCGCGGTCGCGTGGCCTTAGCTTGCAGCAGGGAAGGTTAGATCCGTGACTATGAACGTTAAGGCGACCCAGTTCGATATATCAGGCGATGACTATGCCCTAGACAAGCGGCGAGGGCAGGAAGATACTGTCAGTACGGCTCATATTGCCGGCAGGCAGGGCGCTGGCTGCAAAAGTATAAAACAGCACAATCAGTAGGTAGCTGTTATGTATCAGGCTCAGGTGTGAAGGCACAGGTGCTACACTGCAACACCCTTCCCGTACGCGGTCCCGCACGCGGTGAAGGCCCTGTCTGCGCCCTGCACCAGTCACGGCAGGGAAGAGCGAGGGTGTGCCATTACGGTGTGCCATGGGGTTCAGCCTGGAAAGCCCCTGCACCAGGGTGAGCAGCAGAGAGCAGCACTTGGCAGCACGGATCATCCACGCACCATGCAGTGGCGAGTCTATGTTGGGCCACGGGTTGGGCACCAGTCCTTGCACCCCTGCCTTGCACGTGTCGTGAGGATGAGCAGCATGGTGACCTTTGCCTCTGGCGGCTGGAGCAGATCGAGGAGCAGCTTGTCAACCTCCAACCATGGAGAGGCGTCACGCAATTCCGAGTCCGCCAATGTGCACCGTCAGTGTAGCCAGGTGTAGCTGAGGCCTGAGCTGCGCAGGGGACGAGCCTTTTTTTTTTTTTTTTTTTTTTTCAGGAGAAGGGTTATGGGGGTATCGGAGACCTATTTTTAGCGGGTAGGTCCTCCTGGAGAGGCGCTGTGGCTGTGTTATCAGCAAGCAGCAAGCCAGCTGCACTGTGGTCCCGTAAAGAAGCGTGAAGCTAGCAATCCCCTTATGCAGGGCGAGTGGTGAGCTGGAGACATCCCTTCAGCAGGGTGGTCGGGATGTGCGGCACGGAAACTTGCGAGCTGGACCAGGCTGGACGGCTACTCACACAAGTCATACGCCGCATCCGCACCATAGAGCACAACGCGGTTTAACGGAAAGAACGGTACGGTCGTTTTGCAAAATTTTGCGAGGGGGCTCGCACGCCATGCCCCCCGCACCCTCTCACACACTACTCGCTCTCTCCGGTCCTCTCCTACGACGGCGACAGTGTGACCATACCGTTCCCCACAGCAACACGCAACTTCAGCATGTCTCTAAGCGGGTGGTCTGCATCACACGTGCCCGTTAACGCCTTACTGCGTACTGGCCCAGTGCGCCCTCCGGCCAACACGGCCTATCACGGCAGCCGCAGCCTCTCAGCCCCCGCCACTCGCCCCTCACGAGGCAGCATGGCATACCCCTTCCCCACATGCCAGCGAAGGCACACAGCCCGGAACAGCCAGCTCCTCGCTACGACTCGTTCACACCATGCTTGAAAAGCGGAAAAAATACCAGGGATCTCGCTGCGTCGCTTAGGATGGGGGCAACGACCCCCCGCCCTTGCGCACGCGAAGGCCGCTGTCTCACAAACACGCGGCACACACTGGTCCTGCAGGCGTTGCCGGCAGGGGCCAGGTTACATACACCAGTCCAGACCCAAATCGCGACCCGTCACCGCCACAGCTGATCAGCCGCCTCCTGCCGGAAGCCCTCCCAGCCCGCAACCGTTCCCTAGTCAATCGGTCGGCTCACCCCTACTCACTGCTGCTTTGCGTTCTCACTACGTATGTCAACCAGAGGATAGTACAAGGCGGTCTGCCACACTGGCGTGCGAGTGGCGCGCCAGATGGTGCCCAAATCTTCAGATGGATGGGTATTGATGCACACAAACAGCAGGCACTGCACCAACGGGTACCCCCGGAGACCCACCTGGAGCACACTACTCTGTGCGCCAAGGACAAGCGTGCACACAGCGCAGCTGCATGCCCATGTGGGGCCTCGCAGCTCCCGTTCGTACTGTGCCGTGCCCACGGGCTGCAGCAGAAGCGCAGAGCGGCCATGATGGGCCACGCCCTCAGCCGCGAAACAGACGGCTCGCGGTCCGCAGCCTTCACCCCTAGCCCCTCTGCAACTGCCCAACCCAACATCGCATGTCCGAAACGCTCAGCTATGAAAGTCAACTTCTACTCCCGCCTGACGAAGCCTCTGCAGTACATGTGCACGCAGCCCCAATCGTGCATTCGCACCAGATGGAGACATACGGCCGGCTCGAGGCCACTCTACCGCCGTCATCTTCCTGTCAAACGTACACACAGCTGCCGTACGCCGGCCACGTGCCGTTACGTTTAGAGCTCGTACTCAACGACGCGGTTGTTGAGCAGCTGCAGCGGGCGCGTGTTGGTGGCGTACGTCTTCTTGTCGCCCACGAAGCGCATGAACTCCAGGATCTGTAGTCACGGAACAAGGGCAGGGGAGCGGCAGGGAGGTGTCACCAGGATATCAAACGGTAAGCTTGGGACGCCAGCCTGCGTAGTCACTACCAAGGCGCACAGTGGCTCTTACTAGGCCAGCCGCAGACGGCGTCACTGAGTTGACTTGGTCGCAATGGCACCAACATCGTGCCGCTGCTGCTCCCCCTGCAAGGGCTGCCTCCGCTGCGAACGAGTCGTCAAGCGGCTGCCCGTCAACCGGGCCTGCTCATTGCAGCCGTGCCGCCTCACCTGGGCGTCCGGCACCTTGATGGGGTTCATAAAAACGAACCAGTCCACGCCCTCTGAGCAGGGGGGAGTGGTCAGCGAGCCGGCGTAGTGCACGAAGGGCCTGCGGTGCAACAAAGAGCAGCACAACGACGGGCAAGGACTCAGCACACGGCTACAGCAGCTTAACGGAAACAAGTGCAACGCGGTCGCCCCTCAGCACGCTCAGCAAGCTGCAGCGGTTGAACGGCATTTGGGCGTTGGCCTGGAATAATAAACAAGCGGGGGCCGCACCTGGTCCCGGCCTTGGTCTTCTTGGGCAGCAGCATGATGGGGTTGATGCCCTTGGGCGACGGCCGCTTGGCCAGGGGCACCTCGGGCGCCACCTCGATGGCGGTCTGCACCGCCGGGTTCTTGATCAGGCCGCCGGGCTCAAGCATGATGCCCAGCACAGCAAGCCCGCCTGCGCGACAGGGGCGGGGGTAAAAGGATCGGGGTTGTTCGAGGCCTTGGGAACGGAGGGCGTGGAGCTCTTGCAATGGCCTCTGTGCGACGGCAAGACTGCTGCACACGCCAGGCCCTCTGGACATGGGGGCTAGCGTCGTCGAGACACGAGCAGCGCGGGCAGGTGACAGCGAGGTTTACTAGACCAGCACGCCTGTCACGGTGCTGATGCTGCAGTTGTGGATGCTGCATGCATAACCGACGCGTGGGGAGACCGCCTCACGCCCCAGGACGCCTTGAAACTGCCTTGACACCCGCCGACCAACGCGGACGTTCGCTGCCGCACCACGCCCTCACTAGGGCATGCGTACTCGCTTGCACATGCCTCGGTGGTCCTGAAACGCGGCTTTGTAGCCTTACCAGCTAGCGCGCCATGCGCTTCATGCAATCCTAGGTCCTAACCAAGCAGTGTATCTACCCCAGCGACGTACGGCCGTATAAGCCTCTTCTGCCCGGCCGTAGCGTGCTACAAAAACAGGGCAGCTGCTCACACAGTAACCGCACCCGCTCATGCCAAAGGGGCGTGGAGGGCGTTCAAACTGTGGCTGACTGAGGAAAGGGCTATCGCTGACTGCGCTTCCTCAGGGAAAGGTGGGTTATACGTGTAATGCTTGGCCAGTAGGTGAGAGTCAGACCCCGTATGCCTGCCCCTGCCCCGCACCTGAGCTCTTGTTCTTGTGCACCAGGTGCACCTCCATGGCGTAGCGAAGGCCATCCATGGCGTGCTCCGAGGGCGCGTGGAAGTGGAACTGCAGCAGCTCCAGCTCCATGTTGCCGATGAAGGCCAGATTGCCGGGAGGGAAGTTCACCTGCTCCAGTCATGAAGGCAAGAGATGCACATTGCGGTTAGCTAGGGTACGGCGTGTGGGTCGGGGTGTGGAGGAAAAGGGGCAGGGAAGATGGGCCAGAAGCCGCGCACGCCAACCTATGGCGAGTGCTGTAGCGCCAAGAACGTGGAACCGGGGAGAGCCGGTGGGGATGACTGCTTGTAACAGATATTTCAGTGCGGTTGGAGGGGCGGTGGAGTGTGAGTCTGGTGCAAGGACCCAACGGGAAGCGTGTCAGGTGCTCGAGAGCGGGTCTGGCTGTGACCTGTGGGTTGCCGTGACGATGCTAGACCTTCTTAAGTAGCTGACATCCGCACCTGCATCGTCCCGTGGCCGGTGTTGAGCACGTCGCACTGCTCGAAGCTGCCATAGGCGAAGTCGAACTCGCCCATCTCAGCGTCCACCTTGGGTGCCGAGGTGTTCAGGGGAATGTTGATAGGTGACTGGCGCTTACCCGAGGCGCACACGCCCTTCCAGGTGGGTGGCCCCGAGATTTCACCTGCACCATAAGAAAACGGCTCATCATTTGGGTCCCGGACAACGCACAGGAGGGTGAGGGCAACCAGCTGTCCCACCGCAGGACCTTCCCGAAGATGCCACCGAAACGAAGGGGTCCCACCGACCCCTAAACTCCCGGCAGCTGCAATTCACGGCTTCATGAAGTCTTACCATAGTTCCATGCGGCGGCCTTGGCCTCGCCAGGCTTGCAAACTGGGCACGGGCACCCGGTAAATGTGATGACTGATGCGGCCGCGCCCGTCAGCAGCTGCCGCCGGTCAATTAGCGGAAGGCGAGGACCGCTGGAAGATGATGGCGCAGAAGACTCCTGGACATCGCTGCCGCTGTTTTGCGACGCACGGACCTGTGCAAGCAGAGCCACACCCCGCGTTTGGCAATTTCCGTGGCCCAAAAAGTATCTCCGACGGAGCTGCCCTAGCAGGGCTTTGACAGACCTTGAACACTCGCTTGGGAGTAAGAGCAAGGCGCTGCTGCTTCTGCAGCGCACCCTTATCCACCACGCTACGCATTGGTGTAGGGTTGTGACAACGTTCGCGCAGACGAATTGCAAGAAGGTAAATTAAGATGTGGACCGCGCGTGCAGCTGCGGTTGCCCCAGAGCGTGCACGACGACCTCTGAAGTTCTCCAATTGCAGAATTAACGGTCATTCGGCGCATGGCGGAGGTTTTGTCAGTGTGCACAGCACTGCACGTGCACTTTTAAATAGCACATTGAGGTGCTCGATTAATACGCGAGCACCTATCCACGCGAGCACACTCTGTTGCCGGGTTGACCGTTTCGCGAGTGTCTCAGACCCACATACGTTGCTGAACTGCACTCTGACCCATAAGAGATTAAATAATTGTATATTAAAGCCGTCTGGCTGTAGACGCGCTCAATTGCCACTGGCTACTACGGGCCCGTGGGACGCTACCTGGGCAAACCTGTGCCTTCCTGAGCCGAAGCAGCCAGACAAGCACACCTTTCGGACTGGCTCATTCCTGATCCTGTGCAGAGACTGTTCACATATGCTGGGTGACAATCTTGTGCTGACGGTCAGGGAAACTGCTGCAAGGGTTGGGCCAAGTTGTGGTACGTACCCTCGAGCAGTTGCGGTTGCTGCTATCTGCCACCTACGACAAACTCTCCTCGGGTCAGATTGGGACCCGCGCACGCGGTCATGCGGTATCCACAGGCCTTAGGGCACGACCAAGGCAGGGATACGGCATACGTGTTCAGGATAGGGGGCGCGTATGGTGCAGGCTGTGCAGGAACCTGGGTCAAGCAGCCAGCCTGAATTGCGGTTTCTGAGAGTTGCTCCCATGGCTGTATGGAGCGTGGCTTGACAGGAAAACCAAGGCGTGGCCAGTAGGCCACGCCACCTAGCACGCCTCACAGAGCTGGCCTGGAGATGGGTTACTCGTGACCTTGTTACATCATCAGCACCACGTGCGCTGTACGACGGCCATTCCTACAGCTCTGGCCTACCACGCTGTGAGTATCAGCGGAGAAACCACGTCATAACTGCCCACTGCTAAAATGTCCACGGCACCTCATCTTGCACTGCACGTGTGGGCCAGCACCACTACGAATGCGGACCAGGCCAAACGCATTGGACCACAAGGGGGTTCTGCTATGTAGTCGTACTCATAAGTCTGTCAGGAAGTAGTCGACGTCAATAAGCTACCTAGAGGTGGTCAAGTGTCTAACTAGTTCCAAGGAGTCATCAAGCGGCTGTCAGCTGTCCCGCCGGTCGTCCCACGAGCTGCTCCGCTCAAGAGCTCATAATCACTTGGTTGATGGGCTGCATGGAAGGGCGTATGTCTCAGGTCAGTACTGTTCCTTGTTTCCACAACAGGTGCAAATAACAGATAGCCAGCAAGCAGTAATAAGAGCTTCACATCCTGCCAGCCTGCCCGCACTTACAATGAAGAGGAGCTTGACGAAGAACCCAATGAAGCCCATCACGATAAAGCCAACTGCTGTCCGTGAGCAGACCTTCATGAACTCTGCAATGAAACAAGTCGCCGTTGTTGGGTCGGTATTCATGGTCGATCTGAAAGCAAACGACCTGTTTGCGTCACGCCGCGCCCCACCTTTCCGGTCAGGCTTGGTGCAACGCTTCACAAGACGGGCACTGTTCTTGGCGAAGTCCTTCAGGGGCTTAACGACAACGTCGCCGACGTCCATGGCTGCAGCTTGGGACTAGGTCGAGGAGAATAATCGGAGGGTGATATACGTGATCAGTATTGGTATCTTGTTGTACTTAATAATTAGCGCTCTGGGCCTCGCGGTACTTTCTTCGCTTTTGCTTCCTGCAACAGGTCAGTTCCCGTACAAATGTCGGGACAGGTGTCTCCCTTCTCCTTCAAAAATCCTTCTGTCCCTGCATACACTGTACACCTTTTTAAAGCAATTTGCTTTTACATGGATGCACATCCGGTCCTGTAGGTATCAGCCACATCAGCATCCGCTCAGGCCGCACGACCTGGCACGAACATACGTGCTTTGCTTGCCTTGTTTGGTGCGCTGGCTCTATGTGGCCGGTGTTTCATGATGTGGTGCGCGTGGGTCCTTTCTTTACCTCTGTCTGCTCGTCTGTGCTGCTTGAAGGCCACTGAGCCCCCCTGCCCTTGATGGGTACGCCCCCATGTGTAAAGCTCGGGCGTCCACGCTCTCCAGCCTTGGCCCTTCGTTTCCCAGGCGCACGAGGTCGTCGCTGTGTCTCTGTCCAGTCAGGTCCAGTCGATGACCCCGGGGTTTGCCCACAGTGTAAAACTGGCTCTCGTGGTCGTCACTCTAACCCACGGCCTTTCCCTGCCAGATAGATGGACCTGGATCCATGAACTCCCGTCGTGCTTGGCAACGGACTAGAGGAAAGCTTTTGTTTCGCCTCTTTCTGGTTGTTTCTGACAAGCTGCAACGTGCAAGTGAGCCCGGTGGGCTAATAGCCGGCAACACACCCTATTGGCCGTCGGCTGCCGCATCCTGCTACGTACACCCTCTTGGCCGTGCCTGTCGGCTCGGCTTCGCAACTGACTGCAGGACTCGCGTTATTGCCTCTGTAAAACCAAGTAAGCACCAGTAATTGTGTTACACACAAAAAGGCAACACACTACCCCGCACCGGCGTGAACCTTGCTATGCAGCAGGGGAGCTATGCAGTGCCCTGGGCGGCACGCAACAGGCGACCTGCAGTGGCCTGGGGCTGCGCGCTCGCATCTGTCGATAAACTGTAAATCTTCTTGTACTTGTCTATGAGCTCTTCCAGCCGCTGCGCACTACCGCTGCATGAGAACCGGAACGCCACCCACTGGGATGCCGCGTCCTGCAGGCCGGCGGAAAGGGGAGGGAGAGGGGCATGTGCCACGGTAAGCTCGTATCCCCTGCTCGTATCCTGGAAAGCGTGGCACTCTGCATACGCATGATTACATCTGTCAACGAACGGCCTTGTTACAGGCTGCGTGGACTCATAAGCCCTGATCACCATGCACGGACTTCTCCCCCACGCACTGGCCCCCAAAGGCAAGCCGGCGTGAGTCGTACACACTCCTTAACCCGCAACTCACCTGTGGGCAACGGTCGCCTTGGAGGTCCAGCGGCATGCCATCCTTGCACCCACACTTGGCGAAGCACTCAGATGGAAAGCTTGACGGGCTCAGGTACTGCGGGTGTCACGTGTCGCGTCGGGTCGGGGTGGAGCACTTTACAGGGCGAGCAAAGACCGTACAGACTAGCATGGACAAGGGAGATCATGGAGGCCACAGCTGACTCTTTACTAGGTAGCAAGCTGCATGCGCGTCTTACCTCGACGGTGATGATCGCCTTGCCCAGGGCCATGACACACTCCTGGTTTTGGTGCAAGAGAGAAGCGGGGCGACGGTCGAAATTCGCTCAAGCACCCATGCATGACCCTAACATACGTGCAGCATGTGCTCTGTGTCGTGAAGGTGATCTCCGGCCCTACGGACGTACGGAGGTCTGGGACTCATTTGTTCCCTCCCAACCCCCATGCCCCACAGCGGGCCCACTGCTGGTCCCGGCGTCCCGCCCCCCAGAAAGCTGCATGTCATCCAAGACGAAAACCCCACTGTACTTATTATAGACTTGGTAACGCAGTCTGTGGCCTGCGTAATGCGCATGCAGTGTTGCCTTCACCCACCTGAACACTTTGTCGGAACGTATGATGGTCCAGCGGTTTGTTCTCAGCCAAGCCCTCGTGCTGCGTGTAGCTGCTCCAGTACAACCAGTTATACAGACACCTGCATGTCATGTGGCATACTTAGCACAACATTCACAGCTGCCCACGCCGTGGGATAGTGGAGGCCATCAAGGTGCGCACACGGGAGCAGGTGTCACCCCAGGACATGCAGTGCAACACCCCTTCCGCCCTGCGCAACATCCCATGCTTAACGTTACCTCCACCGCACCTGAACGCTGCTGGATTGGACCGTAAGAAGATCAAGTCAAGGTGATGATGGTCGTCAGGGAGTGAACCGTCTGCGTTCTGCTGGGCTGCCACACACTTTGTCGATGAGACGACAAAGGATCCCTTCGTATGAGCATAGAGGTACTTCAATGGATGTTGAAAAAAGTACTGATGAAGGTCGAAGTAGAAGATGTCGTAGCCCAGGGAAACGAGGTCTGTCAACACCTTGATGCGCGACAGGCCAATGTTCGCTGCGTGCTGCGTATTCAAGGTGAAGTGGTCTTGCACACCGTTGTTGAAGCCGTGCTCGAACTCAAAGCATTTGTTCTTGAACTTTTCGGACAGTTTGCGACACCCCTCATGTGCTTCATGGTTAGTCGATAGGACGATGGTGTGCTCCGCGAGGCTTGTAGCCCATCCATTTGTATCGATCTGGTCCTCCCTCTTGAAGGAGTCCAGGTTCTCGAGGACCCTGGGCAGCACGCCCTTCACCGAACTGGGGGTCGCCACTGTTAAGAGGAGTACTGGCCGCAGCTCGTTTGTGGCATTGAAGTATAGGAGTGACCAGTCTGCTACCTACGTAAGGACATAGAGCTGTTAACGACTCTGTGTGCAAACGGACTGCTCCAACGGGCTGTTCCAACGGGCGGGATGTTCTACCTCTCGCAATTGCCTGGTTGGGTTGACGAGTCCTCTGTCACTCCAATACGCCCGAACCTGTGCATTATCAACAGCCCGAGCGGGGACCACGAGCAGCAGCAGGAGCAGGCTACTCAATGTTCTCATGTTGGTCTTCGTGGTCCAGCAAAGAGTGTGCTCATGCCAATAACTTGCTGCTACTAATTAACTTATGCAATTGCACGTCAGCAGCATGTGCGCTACTTGCACCGTTGCACGGCTCTGCAGTACGACAGCGTGCACCCAACCACCTCCATCAGCCTACTTGCAACCAGGCAGGCCAGGAGTGGAGCACCTGGCCAGGAGTAGTGAGAAACCAACCCGGTTGCAGTGTTCTGAACGGGACCTAACAAGGCCAACTCAGCCGGGGTACAGTGCCGTCCAGGGGAGCTCCCCTGGTGCCGTTCCCCTGAATGCAGTTCTTCGCAGTCGTTGGTCACCTACCCATGCACACACGTCTGCACACATGAGCCCACAAGCTTGTAACTAACCATGGTGGCGTCTGTGGAATAGCGCATTGGGCCGCCCGTTGACGAATGCCGATGCTGCAACCATATGGATGCTTTCTTCAGCAATATGACAACAGTAGACCGCTCGAGAGAGACAGCGCGTGTTAATGACATGTAATTCATTGGTGTTGCATGCAAGGCACGCTGTGGCACTCACTGCGGCTCCTCCATGGCCTGAGCCCAGACCCGGTCGTCCATGTGCGCCCGAGCGCGCACCCACGGCATGCCCGCAGCTTGGCTGGCAGAGCGCTAGAAGACCCAACGCAACAGCAACGAAGGTCTGAGACATATTATGAGGCTTAAATTCGCCTAACCAGCATTATAGGTGCCGCGGATGTGCTCTGCAAGGTGTCCGCTATAAAGCGTCTGTGGAGCGTCTATGAATTGGCTTTGTGGACTAAGATCATTATGTGCACGTACCCGCATATTAACAGAGTACACATGTGTTCATGTCTGGTTGCAGATAAGCGCATTCAGTCCAACGCACCCCAATTCCCGGCCAGCTGTCACATTTTACATGCAGGGGAGCTCCCCTGGTCACATGTCAATAGCCAGTCAGCCAGAGCATCTAAGTGAGCAAATGTTGTAGCAGGAGCTGGTCGCTTCAGATTACCAGCCAGCTCAGTGGATTCCTTGCAACACGACAGCACGCTTGCAACCCGTCTTTACCCCTGCTGTCTCTGCCTTACTACAACCCATGCGCATTTTGGGAACACAAGCAGATGAGTAAGGGCACCTGTAGGTAGAAGGTAGGTAAGAATGGTATCCCTTTGCATTTCACACCATACGGACAGCCATGGGTGCGCAATACCGGTATTGCACTGGCAATCTTGTGCATCCTGGCCCTAGCCTGCCTCGACGGTGCAGCGCCAGCCCAGACCAGCCTCCTACCACGTGCCTTGTGGCCACGATGGTTCCTGCCCTGCCCTTGCCCTACACAGATATCGCTTTATTAGAACACAGCATCCTGACTTGTGCAGTGGATTCAGGTGCGTTGCGAGCGACAGCGGCGATGCAACACGATAAGGGTGATGCATGCCGGAGTGTGCGTGTCGAACCATGGGCTGAGGAACAGGGCCCGCAGGCCAAGGCCGTTGCAAGGCCAGCCCAGGGCTTGACAGCGGCAGTGGATCACACTTTAATGCACAATAGGAAACAATAGGAAAAGACATTTGTGCTTTCCTTGACTGCTCTTCACCGCACCATGTCCACTTTGCGCAGACTGTCGCGCCTTAGAGCGCCAGAAGCACTTCTAGCACCTCTGTGCTCGTTTTCTAACTTCAATACCGTTGGTGCTACAATTTGCAGCGCCTCGGCTAACGGCGAGCGTGCTTTCGGATCGGCTTCCGAAGTGACACAACCGCGCTCAAGCGCGTGGTCCTCCGCTTCACTCCTTGGTGCAGGAGCTGCTTTGCTTGCGGCAAGCCTGCTGACTCCGGGTTCGGCTGAAGCAAAGAAGGAGCTCGCCATCCTGCCCGGAAGCAACCCCCCGAGCACCAGCGGCAGCAAGCCCGCCCCCCAAAAGGCCGCCGCGGCCAGCGCTAGCACCCCTGCTGCCGCGCAAGATGCCTCCAAGGGGAAAAAGGATGCAAAGGGCCGGCCCGTGTACACGCGGGAGGAGGTCGCGAAGCACCGCACCCCGCAGGACCGGGTGTGGGTTACGTTCAAGGACGGAGTGTACGACATCACAGACTTTGTCGAGATGCACCCCGGAGGTGCGTTTCGTCAAGTGCAGTATCGAGCGACTTGCGTGGGAGTCCAAGCGCTGGAGGGGGTCGTTCGTGGGGAAAGCAGACGGTTGGGCACGGTGTGGGGGTGGGAGGTGACACTGGCTGCGGGGCGAGGCAGCAGCACTGACGGCTGCAGCACGCATTAACTTTTCGGGAGGAGAACCTTTTTGCTTAGGAAATTTACGGCCTGAGCTTCGCCACGTCCACGCCATGTCCACGCTTGCCTGCTGATAGTCTCGCCCATTTCACCGAAGCCCCACACACGTGGTCCCCACCCTCCCCCCGCCACACCGCTCGCTCCCTCCTTCCTTCCCCGCTTGGACGCAGTAGCCCCATGTGACCGCCCAGCACGCATCCTGTTGTTTCCTCGCTCTTGCCGCAATGCCCCTGGCCCTTTGGTGCCCTCCTCTCCCACGCCCCAGGCGCCGCCAAGATCATGCTGGCCGCGGGCGGTAGCGTGGAGCCGTTCTGGGGGCTGTACCAGCAGCACCTCAAGCAGGAGGTGCGGGACATCCTGGAGCCGTACCGCATCGGCAGCCTGGAGGGTGAGGCGGCCTCATGGGTGGCGGTGTGGGCGGTGTGGCTGTGATGGAGAGAGAGAAGGGGGTAAGGGTGGGCGCAAGGCAGAGGAGTGGAGCCTGAGGCGTGCCGCGTTGGCAGCTGGGAGTGTGGAGGGTGAGGCGGCGGATGGAAGGGGGCAAGGGGGGTGCTGGGGTGGGGTTGCACGCACGCGTTTCCGCGTGAGGCCTAGGAGATGGAGTAAGGGCATGCATTGGCGACGGGACAGGGCTGGGCGGGGAGTGCTGGCAGGGAGCTTCAGGCACGGGGCAACAAGGCGGGGACGCAGGGAAGCGGGCGGTGGCCGTTGTGGGTACCGGGCGTGAGTTTGGGACGCGGGGCCAGCACTCCCGACAAAAAATTGCTCAAATGCGATGGCGCTCAACCCCGTGTGCCGTGTCCCGTAGGCGGTGCCCCCGAACCTTCCACTCCCGTGGCTGACCCGTACGCCAACGACCCCGCCCGCCACCCGGCCCTCATCCCGCGCTCCGTACGGCCGTACAACGGCGAGACCCCCGGGTCGCTGCTGGCTGCGAACGGCATAACGCCTAACGACATCTTCTTCATTCGCAACCACCTGCCCGTACCGGATGTGGACGTGCAGTCGTACCGACTCAAGGTACGGCGGGGTGCTGAGGATCGACGCATGGTCCCTCGGTGGCAAGGGAAGCTGAGGACTGAGCACGGCCGACCCGTTGTATTCGACTGAATATGAGTTGTCCATTTCCGGCTGAAGTACGGTAGTGCGGATGCGAGCGGCCAGGCACATGGCGTGATGCGTCCGCCGTTGCGTACGTACGCGTCGGCTTTCCTTTGCAAGCTGCTCGCGTTGCCGTGCACACACCTACGCTGCAGGTGGGCGGCAACGGCACTCGGGAGCTGCAGCTGTCGCTGGAGGACCTCAAGTCCAAATTCAAAAAGCACACCGTGACTGCGACAGTGCAGTGCTCGGGTAAGTCACCGCGCGTGAGAGGGCTGCAGTGGCTTGGTTTGCCGGAATGCAAGCTGTGAATGCATTGACGGGACATAACTGCTGCACGATTAAGACGGGCGGTGAGGCTTGGCAGGCCCGACTGAGCGGGGCAGGCGGGTCAGCGTGCGTACTGGCTCGGCCGCATTCGTGCCACCCGTATGACTGTGGACCCAAGCCTCTGAGGGTCATTAAATCTCTCAGCCTACAGCGTAGCTCTGCGTAACGTTGCACTCTTCGGACAGCTCGGCACTGTGCACACATGCGTCAAGGTCCGGTTCGCAGTCATTGGCCTCTAATCGCCAACTATCTGTGTCCCTTGCCCCACCGCCAAACCGCCAGGCAACCGCCGTAACGAGATGTCGCGCGTCAAGCCTGTCAAGGGCCTGGAGTGGGACCAGGGGGCCATCGGTGAGCCGCTACCCTTAGGCCACAAGTACACGAAGCATGTTGCACAGCTGCCACTGTTCCTTTCCTCCCAGTCAAAGTTCAAGGGCGCCATAAAGTGACGTGGCCTTGTCAGTGGTTCACTGCACTCCCCTACTGCGGATCTGCTACGTGCGCTGCGGCAATCCATATCACCAAGGTAGCTTGGTTTAAGGCGAAATCTTGGCGGCTCAATGCGCTGTCACTTACACAGCGTGCCTACTCTTCTGCCGCCCCCAGGCACCGCGGTGTGGGGAGGCGTGTGGCTTCGCGACGTGCTCAAGGAGGCAGGTGAGGAGGAGCGCGTGCTACAGCCACGTGTATTTGCCAATCCGCTGCAGGGTGGGAATGCATGGGCATTGGCACTCAAGCCAAGGCAGGTGGCTGCGACTGCATTCTCCCATCCCGGCTCGTCCTAAGCCTTGCATTCCCACCAGGGACACCGTTCTATCGTGTCATCCCTCACTCACCCGATCCCAGGCCTGTCGGAGGACGATCCTGTTGTGAAGCACATCCACTTCCTGGGCATGGACAAGGACGCGGCCACCGGGGAGGTGCGACGGGTGTTAGGGCAAGGGGGTGCAGTGAACGCGCTCGCGTGGGCCGGGTGAGTGCGTCCGGTGTGGCATGCGGAGGCGTGCAATGCCAGGGACGCGGCAGCGGAGGCACGTGCTTGTTCCCCGTTACCGCGCCCCCATGCTGCCTATGCGCACACGCACGCTGTCGCCCCACACCTGTGACAACTATTCGGAACCTCGCCGTTGTATACCGCACGGACGTGCCTTTACATAAACCGACCACTGAGGGTTTCCTACGTTTGCCGTGCAACGGTGTACGCCGCTGTGTACGACAGGCGTACGGCGCGTCCATTCCGCTTGAGCGGGCGCTGGCGCGCGGCGCGGACGTGCTGCTGGCGTACGAGATGAACGGGCAGCCGCTGTCGAGGGACCACGGCGCGCCGCTGCGTGTGGTGGTGCCGGGCGTGACGGGCGCGCGCAGCGTCAAGTGGGTCGGTGAGTAGGGACCGCTGGGCTGTCTGGTGTGCTACAGTGTAGCATATTGATGCATGCATCCCTCATCGTTGCTGGCCGGGCAGTGTAGCGGCAGGTCCCCGCTCTCTCGCACCGGGTGTGTGCCGCAAACAACGTGCACCCGCGTTGCCGTAATCTCCTCAGCTTACGGCCCAGCCAGCGAGCATATTGCCCCTAAGACCCCGCCACCACTACCACCGCCGCCCCTCAGAGCGCATCGTGGCCAGCCCCTTTGAGAGCAGCAGCCACTGGCAGCAGCGCGACTACAAGTCCTTCTGCCCCTCCGTGGACTGGGACACCGTGGACTGGGGCTCCGCGCCGGCCATCCAGGTGAGGCAGGGGGAGGAGGGAGACCGGGTATGAGGCGGGAGGCTTAGGGCCTGCGGGCTTGGGGACGGGACACGGCAGTCGGGGATTACAATTCGAAGGCAAGTGAAAGGACGGGCGCGAACGGCGGAGGAGGGCTTCGTGCATCCAATGTCGGTTGGGGCAGGGGAAAGAGGGGCGGGGCGCGCTGGGAGCATTGCGCCAGATGAGGATGCTGAACAGGGGCCAGCAAGGGTGGTAGTGGTGGGGCGCAGCAGTGCTCAGGTGCGCATGAGTGCAGCCCGGTGGGCATGGTTGTGTGCTTAGGCAGCTGCGCACGAGGGTGTGCTGCCGATGGTGGGCCGAGGGCGAGGCGTGGGCCACCCGTCGCTTGTCGTGCTGACACGTGTATGCGCCTGAACGTTGAGGCAGGGGTTGCTTTCTCCATGCGCCCTGCCCTGCCGCCCACGGCTGCCGGCCATGGCACCACTGGGAGGTGGTGCATTTTTATCAAACTCTCTGTAGCCCCTGCTGCTCCTGTTTTTGAGTTCTTCTCCTGTTCCCCCCTGCCGCAGGAGTCCCCTGTGACCAGCGCCATCTGCGAGCCCGCGCCGGGCACCACCGTCAGCGCATCTGACGGGGAGGTAAGCGTGGGCAGCAAGTAGCGGAGTGCGGATGCGAGCGAGATGTATTACGGCCCCAAGCACAGCCCCAAGGCAGTGAACGGGCATGTCTCGCGCACGAAGATTTATGTTGTGTTTACTCCACATCCGGAGATCGCGGGTTTCAGGTGAAGCCAGCCTGCCCAACACCTCATCTGATTTCGCCACGCATGTCTGCCTTGCCTTGAACACCCGTGCGTGCTTCCTGCTAACCCTGCTGCTGCTTCTGCGCAGGTGACGGTTCGCGGCTTCGCGTTCAGCGGCGGCGGCCGCGGCATCGTGCGCGTGGACGTGTCGGCGGACGGCGGCAAGAGCTGGCAGGCGGCGCGCCTGCTGCCGCCGCCACCTGGGGCGCCGCCGCACGGGTCGTACTCGGGCGCGTGGGCGTGGACGCTGTGGGAGGTAGGACACGTGCCTGGGGATTAAAGCGTGGGTTGCTTTGGCATGTGGCGTTACGGGGCACGTGGCGGCGTGCGGTGCAGTCCAGTGCGCTGCGGGAGTCGTGTTTCAGCGTGCGGGGTTTCGCGCAGTCTGCGCCATGTGCGGGTTGGATGGCAGCAAGGGAGGCGTAGCTGCGCAGGAGCGTCGCGTGCAGTTTTTCGCCCAACGGCGTTGCTGCATAGCCCAGTCCCGCACATGTGGCGCTCTGACTATCCGCACCTCAAGCCCCACAACGGGGACAGCCCTTTGCCATTACCAACGAGCTGCTGTAGACGCAACGCCCGCGGTCAGTTGTTGCAGCCCCCATCTCCCTCCTCGCCGCTCATCGCCACGTGATCCACAAACCCTCATCCTACACTTGCCCCCTGTCCTACCCGCCCTTCCTCGCCGCCCTCGCTGCCCCCAGGCCACCCTCCCGCTGCCCAAGCCCGGCCCCGACGGCTCCCTGCCTCCCTCCCTGGCCCTGGCCGCCAAGGCGGTGGACGCGTCGTACAACAGCCAGCCCGACAGCGTGGCGGGCATCTGGAACCTGCGCGGCGTGGTCAACAACGCCTGGCACCGCATGGAGGTGGCACTGGAGCCGTAAAAGGAGGGCAGCAGCACAGTGGGGGGCGGGGGGCGTACACTGGCCTGTAGGGTGCACAGGGGGGCGCTACGGCTGAAATTGGGGCACGGCTGTTACGGGGACGCAGCGTATGAATGGGCAGGGATGTCATGGTCCGTTGACGAGCCCATGGCGCGAAGCGCAGATGGCGCTCAGTTGAATTCTGCATTTAGGCTCTGTGTGTACGTGTCCGGGGACCGAGTGAAACCATTTATCCGTCCTATGTGGACCTGGCGGTGGGAGGGCAGGGACTGAGGCAGGCGGGTGCGAGCCCCCGTGCCTCTCCACGTGCATGGGTGCGGGGGTGCACCTTGCACAGCGCCGCTCAGGGACGTGTCTGTTGCAGGGGAGACTCCCCGGGTCTGTTGCCTAACGTTCTAGCAGCTTATGAACAGCTTACGGGATGAGCTTACTGTTGCTTCTGTACGATGCCACCGTTCGTCGCAAGCGTCGCTTGGTTTGGCTGATGCTGGACCCATGTGGAGGTGATGTGACCATTCATGAGCTGCGTGTCTCACCGGGTCTTCCCAGGTGTGTTCACTCACAGCAAAAATTCCGGTGCCTTTTCCGGTGGTGCCCTCCTGCCCACGGCTTGGCCCTTCAGCAGACAGCAGCCCCAGGCTATGTGCGTTTGCAGTTAAGTGTATTTACTCACCCTCTACAACAATCTGTAATTTATTCGTGCTCTGCCTTTCTCGCAGCTTAGGTTTGACGGGTGGCGGTTTGGGAGGCGGACGGTTGAGTAGTTGCACGTTCGGCTACTGCACGTTCGCTTACGAAAGTTTGCCCCAAAATATCTTATTGCTCAAGTAGTTATGGCATATCAATCTGGCTTTACGAGGTGCACGGGACAGAATCGTACAGCTTGGGCACACGCACGCTCAGCAACCTTGTCAATCCAGCCGTGTGGGAATGAACATGTGGTATGGTATACACGCTCTGACTGGCTTGGCGGCTGAGCAGTGGCCAGTCCCCGCCCTGGAACGTTGCCGTAACGTTTGAGTTTCCAGCCTGGCGCCCATCCATCAAGAGCTTACACAGCTGCCTCTTCGTTCATACTTGTACTGGTGCAAGGGGCAAAGTCTATACTGGCTGCATGCAAAGCGCAGGGGTGCTGCCCATGTGCGCGAGTTCGTGAAATTTTGCACACGTCATGGGTCCGCACGCTTAGCCACCTGACACCTCAGGCTCGCTATGATATTCAAGCCAGAAGCAATGTGCTTGGCATCATGTAACAGTCTGTGCGCAGAAGCCCGACATGCACTGCGTTGCACCCACGGCCACTCCTCAGCTGCTCTTCAACAGGCCCATGCCAAGAGTGTTTTAGCACCGGCTTTTTTGCCCTGAGTGGTTTGCCTCGATCTTTGTCTCTCCTGTACAGTGCTCGTCGCAAGACGCCGTGACCCTGTGTCAGGACGCTGTACCCTACCTGGCTGTAGTCCAATTCCTGACTGCTGCCGGTGCTGCGTCCCGTATGACGTACACGAGGACATGATGAGGCCGTGTGTACGAGTAACCGCCGCCAACGTCCACGTCCCGCCAACGTCCCGCCGCCAACGTTCCTGATAGGTGGGGTCAGGACCAGTCAGGATCGTGTGGCCACACCACCTGGAATGTAACACAAAAGTCCAACGTCCACGACAACACCGGTACAGGTATGCGGACTTGCACGGAGTTCTAGCGAGGAAAACGATGCTCGGACAGGGTCACAGGCGTACAGATACGTTGGGTATACTGCCAACCGCCGCCAACTTCCACAGCAATACGCAGACTTGCATGGGGTTGTAACGAACAGAGTCACAGGCGCGCAGACACGTTGGGTCCAAGCTGGTCCAAGCAAGCACCGTTAGCGACCCACACCTATGCATGCAACAGCACGGAGGCCTAGGAATGCCCCAGACCGCTGGGAGGGTTTCAAGCATGAATCCCTAATGTCAGGGGAGGCGTCCCACATGCCGGTCGCCGATGCACTGTAGGTCTGGCACCGCACTAAAATGCCCCCTATCTTCAACCCGCAAGCGCGCAAGCAGTGCAAGGCTGGCAGCGCTCTGGTTTACAAGGCCAACGGTGCAGTTGCGCGCAGTCGCAAAGAGCCCCAGCAACTGGTCCACCACACCGCACAGGGCGCAGGGGACAGTGGGCACATGCGGCCCTCCGCCGAGGAGATAAACACGTCTGTGCATCCCTGCCCCGGGCCTCACAAGTGCTGGCGAGCATGCGCAGCCCGGCATGACCTGGTTGTTACAAACCCAGCAAGCAACCGGACACGCCCAACACAGCAGCCCGCCGCATCACAGCTCCTGCTTCCCTGCTCCCGCCGCCTCCCCAGCTTCCTGCAGCTTCATCCCCTTCGCAGCGCTTACATAAGCGTCGTACAACGCCTGCCCGAACAGCACAAAGTGCACCTCCCGCACGGACACGTCAGCGCTCTGGGCCCCTCGCACCCTCTTGGCACCGGCACTTGCTTCTGCCGCCGCTGGCCCCTTCCCATCCCCCGCCTCTGCATCCTTCACCTCCACCTCCACCTGGTCGGGTGACGCAGCGCCCTCCCCTGCCGCCGCCTGCTGCAACGTGTCGTACACGCTCTGCAGCGACACCTGCGCAGGATGTCCCAATAAAACACAACTGGCATAGGTACCGTACCCAAAACCTGCCGAGACGCACAATGCAGGTGTGATTAGCCGCTGGTGTAAGAGGCAAGCTACTGGCCGTCTGCACCAACGCACCGACAAGCCCGCCCCAGAGGCGGCAGTCTCACTGCACGCGCCCCATATACAGCCCAGCGCTGCTGCACCTATGCCGGAAAGCCGCGCCCCGCCGTACCTGCGCCGCCTCCCCGGCGGGGTAGCCGTACACTCCAGTACTGATGGCGGGGAAGGCTACGGAGCGCAGCCCGTGCTGCAGCGCCAGCTGCAGTGAGCTCCTGCGGCCGGTGCGAGCACAGCAGGACACCGGGCTGGCTGGTGTGGCTTTCGGCGCGACCGTAATGCTACATGGCGATAGGCGGCGTAGTGCAAAGATGCCTCCAGCTAAGGAGTCAGACAAGCAGGAGGGAGGCGCGCGGTGGGCCAAGGAGTACAGCGAGTCGGTTAGCCATATGCCGTACTTCCGGGCGCCCGATTCAGACCACAGGTGCGTTGCAGTGCGTGACACGCGGCCGGTGTAGGTTGCTGGTAGCGGAAGGGGGACCACACCGAAAGAGACAGGGCGCAGGGGGCAGGGGGCAGGGCGCTACGGCAGGCATTTTGGATGGGCTGGTAGGCGACAGCCGGGAGCTGAGGCGTGAAGGGGCACCCAACAGACAGCAGACCGTCGTGGCGTTCGTGCTTACAACACCGCTGGGCCCACCTGTAGGCGCTGGCCAGGAGGGGCGCGGAGGCCTGAGCGCCTTTGTACACGGGCCCCACCGTGTGGATCACGTGGCGCGCCTTGAGGTTAAAGCCCCTGCACGGAGTGTACGGCAGGCAGCGTACGGCCGGTCGTACGTGACGGTTTGCAATGCAGGCTGCCAGGCATGGACCCTAGGTGCTTGCAAGGACGGTGCTGCACTGCAGCTCGCCGCGGAGGAGGCACGTGGCTTCACAGCCCCTGCTTTCAGCCGTCCGTAGTATGCTGGCAACCGCAAGCGCGGTGGCCCAAAAAGCAACAGGGCTGACACGCAGCCCACAGCCCCCTGCCTAGGCCCCAGCGCCCCCCAGTCCCTTGCCTGCTGAACCCTTTCCTCCTGCGTCCTGACTGGGCCCCTGGCCCCGCTCGTTGGGGTCCATTTCCCCCCCAAGTCCCAGACGGCATCTCCCGCTTGGCCCACGCACCCGGTGATCCGCGCTTGGCCCGTGGGGCAGCGCACCCCCGGTGATACCTCCGGCACTGCCTCGCACGCCTGCAGCAGCCGCGGGCCGGCGGTGCGGTGGATGGCGCCGTCAACGCCGCCGCCCCCCAGCATGCGCTCATTGGCTGTACGGCACGTACAGTAGGACGGGGTAATGTGCCGTCAGCGGCGCACGTGTGATGGGAGGTGATGGCGGTTGGTAAAGTGCGTGGCTTGGCTCTGGCTATGCACAGGCGCGGAGTGTTTGCACGGAGGGTGGGAACGGCCAAGCGGCCGAGCGGGCACGGGCACAAGCGTGCGGGCAGGGGTTGGGGAGGCAGAGCAAGACAGCTTGCTGTGGCAAGTGCCCGCAAACCCAGTTTGAGCTTCGTCATGTAGGGTAGCCGGTGCCATTGCTGTTACTGCCGCACATGGCATGGCCTACGGGGCCATGGGTGTATGGTAGACGGCCACGCGCGCCGGTGCAGTATGATGTGTGAAGGTTGATCCCGCGTCAACTGTGTAGGTCATGCACACCTCCCTGCCGCTTCTGCTAGTGCACCGCCACCGTGCGCTCTGCGAGACCCCACACGGACCACATACCCTCCCACAGTTGCAATGCAGCAGCTGCCATGATACTAGCGTATTCTCACCGGCATTCACGATTGCGTCCGTGTCGCTTTGCGTGAGGTCTCCTTGACGGATGACGAGGGTGCACCCAGTCGGCAGGCGAAAGGCACTTTGGGGGGTCTTGCCCCCGGGGCCGGCTGTCGCTTTCGCCGCTACGCCTCGCTTTCCCGCATTAGAGGCACTGGAGCCACATAAGCACATATCCATAAACGCACGCATGGTCGCGGGGTTAAGAGGCTGTTGATGTTGATGTGATGGTCTTGCGCTAACGTGCAATTTGGGAACTGACAGGCAACGGTTCTGAAGCTTGAGCATATAACCTACAGCAATAGGAGTGCAAGGACGTACTCGCAGATGCACCGGCGGAAATGTGGGCGAAAGTAACTTCCGGCAGCCCCGCGCCCCGCGCCCCAGCCCATCAAGCCCATCTGCTGCAACATCCGTTCCGTTATGCTTACACGCGACTCTGCGTCACTTGTACGATAAGCTCAACATTTGCTTTGAAGTGGAGTAGCGTAGAAGCGCAGCTGCAGCGGTTGTTACCGGTGTAGCCGCGGCCCATTCCGGCAGCAGGCCCCATCAAGCAGCCCCAGATCAGGGGAGATCTCCCCTGCCCCAGATGGCCTGCCGCAGAGGACCTGTTAGCACTCTGCGCAATGCACGCGTGTGCATAGTCCTCCAAGCACGTCCATTTCTTAGGTCTGGCGGGCCCACCAGTGTACGGGAATTATTGTTGTACCTGGTGGAAGCGGATCTAGTAGACCATGGGCTCCATGCATGACCCTCCCCAGTCACCACTACGAAAGGTTGCGTAAAATGGCTGAAGCCAGCACAGGCCAAGGCGTCGTCCCCCAGAGGAGCTTCACCATGTCCCTGCCGGCAACCTCTCTGGCCACCACCATGAGCAGGGGAGACCAGGAGAACGTCCCTTCTGGTCCGAGGATGTCCCTCAGCCCCCGCCCACCACGCAGTAGAGCCTCCTCTCCCATTCCAGCACCTAAACCAGCTGTGGTGCATCTGTACGGTGTGCCCCTGCGAGCGGCAGCAACCAAGCAAGGCACACGTTTTTTTCTGTGGAAAGGTTTACAGGTAAGGAGACGGGAAGGGACAGGCCAGCGGGAGTCCAAAGCCCACGTACCGTGGCATCCGGAGCTGGGCACCGGCGAGTGAATGCCAGTACAGGGCAGTACAGGGTCAGTGTACCGGTATGTCACAGCACGTGAACCGGCGGCTTACCTCCGTTGCTCGGGGGGGAAATCGCCTGCATATTCCTTTGTCCACGCTGTTCTGGCCAGAGATTCTGGCCGCACACCCCGACACATCGCTCGTCTCCCTTGTTCCTGCCCACTACATCCTGGCACATCACCTGGTTACCTGCAACACCCGCCTATGGGGAGCTCCCTGCCGCACTAGGATGCCTTGACTGCTTGTCCACATGCCACGCATGTACCGGTATGGCTGCGGACAGATGGTCTTTCTGCGCTGAAACATTGAAACCGCACCCGCTTCCTTCCCCCTTCCCTGCCTTGAGCTGTTGAACACCCTCACAGCGCTTCCTTTTGCGGCCCTCGGCATCCATACGTACAAAAGGCTTCATATTTACAAAGCTCTTCATCGGCCGGCCGGCGTCGGCGGCTCTGCGCGTAGACTTACAATAGTACCGCCAAATACTTGTACGGCAACACAACTTAATCCTCGCTCCTCCCGCAATCCCGGCAACATTTCGACTTACGACTAAGACCAGTAGCTGCACATGTGGCCTGTGATTTGTCAAGCATGGGGTTGTTCTCCTGCTTTACAAAGGCCGGGAGTCGTGAACCCCAACCCAGTTCCATAAGCAGTAGAGCCAGCCACCCACAAGGGGCGAACGCGCCCAAAAATGACCACCTCAAGCAAGGAAAACGTACGCAGGAGGGGCAAGAGCCGGACAGCGCCCAGCAGGTCGCAAAGGAGTCGTTGCCCGCGAACGCGCTGCCGAGTCCGAACCAGCAATCCCACCAACATCAGGAGAAACCAGCGCAAGCATGTTGCAGACAACCTGGGCCGCCGTGGAAGTCCGCACGGGCAAGTGGTGGCACCTGGAAAGAGACGCAATGTACCCCCAAACCAAGGCTGATCCAAGTTGCCTGCCCTATTTATTGTTGTAGGAGCTGGCGTTGCTCAGCGTGCAGCTTGCGGAGGCAAATGGCAGTGGCTCTTGGCTGGCGCGGGCACAGGCGTCAAGCACTCTACTTGCGGACAGACTAGAAGCATGTTTAGTGAGGTATTGAGCCTGCATTCGCAGCGATTCTTTGCAATTCTGCAAGGGAAACCCTCCATCAAGACTTAGCATCCCCTGCTGAGTATAAGTTGCTTTCCCCTACGCAGCTTATGGGCTATCACTTCAGACGGATCAGCGGCCATAGTGCTGGCATCGGCAGGGCCTTGCAGCGAACTGCAGCCGCTAGGGCATGCCGTGCCGCTAACGCCTCTCGCACCCGCGTCGAGCATCCGGCTCTTGCTCGCCGACAAGGTGAGCATTGCTTTCTGCCAAACCGAGCAAAAGCCTTGTACACCAACCGTCCTGGCCCTGCATTTGGTTGCGGCCACCAGGGCCGCTGTGACCACCTGCAACACTTTCGCTCAACTGCAGGTCCCTGTTGCCTGGAGCACCGATGCGCAGCAGCCCCCACACGCCCCTGCACCTCAACCGACCGCCCCCGAAGCACCACAGCCCCCGTCCGGCACCACCCCACACGCCTTCGGGCCCACCGCTACCACCACCAGCCCTGCCGCTGCCCCCAGCCCCCTCCCCACCCCCGACTGGGTACGCCTGTCAGCGTGCTCTGGCGCGCAGCACTTCGCGCTCCTACCCCTGGTATCCAGCGGCGTCATCGTGGGCGCACTGCAGATTTGCCTTGGGCCCCCCTCGCGCTCTGGCCGCCTCGGCACCTGTTCCCGCCCCCTGCTGTCCAACTCGGCCCACGCGCATCTGACCAACATCGCCCTCAACTCACATCCCACGCCCGGCGCCGCTGAACGCTTCACCTCCGCCGCCACCACCGGAGGGATGGCGCACCAGGCATCCGCCGCCAACAGCGCAGCACACCCAGGGGGCCTCGCCCACGCCGCGCCCCATTCCATCTCTGTCCCCAACCCCCTGCTGCCATCCGCACCCGCACACCCGGGGACAGGCGCAGGAACGGGGCCAGGTGCAGGTGCAGGGGAGGGCCTCGCGCAGGCCAACGCTTCGAACGGCGGCGCCCTGGTGGCCGCCCCTGGAACCGGCATTCCTGCGCACACGCTGTCTGCGCGGCGCCTGCACGCGCCACCACCCGCCAGCAAGAAGCAGCCGGAGGAGCCTGTAACGACAGGGCAGCAAGCCGCAGGAGCGGCCGCGGGCCCGGGCCCCGAGCAGCAGCACGCGCAGGGCACCTCCCCTGTGCCCAACTGGCTGCCCCACCACCTCCCGGAGCTGCAGCAGCTGGCGGTGGTGGTGGCCCTGGGCTGCTTCACGGCCGTCAGTGGAGGGCAGGCGGGAGGGTTGGCCGAGATCGCGGCGCCGCCGAACCTGTACCCTGTCGTGGGGCCGGCGGCGGCAGCTTGGGGGGCGGGGGCCACGGGTCTGTCGGGGGGCCAGGGGCAGGTGGCCGGGAGCAGCAGGCGACTGCTGGCCAGGGCCGTCGCCATGTCTGTAACGCACGCGGCGCGGCTGCTGGCGACGCCTCTGCACCAGGTGGGCCAGGAGGAGGGGCAGGGGGGCGGAGGGAAGGCGGGATGTGGGGGAAGGCGGGCTCGGAATCGGCTGTTGGCAGGGGCCAGGGTGAAGTCATGCGGCCTTGTGAAGGGGGCAGCTGGTGCGCGTCGCTGCCAAGAGGGAGCTTCCCGCTACGGGTTTCGAAGACATGGGTGCATTTAGTGTCAGGGAGGAGGTTATGGGTGCCAAGGGTTTGAACTTCCATGAGAAGGGTTGGCGGAGCGCGGTTGCGGTGACCGCACCCTGGGTTGCGCCTGTGGAAGGCTGCGCATGCGTCTGTGCTCGGTGCGTGTTGCACGTGCCGCCAACACCACGCATGAGCAGCACATACCTTTGGGTACCCGGCCCTGTGTTGATTGGAGCACACTGCTGCCCGCCTCGAATCGCCGGACATGCCACTTGCTTCGCCCTCTACCAGTACTTCCTTGTTGATATGCTACTGTGTCCCCGCAACTGCATCGCTGCACACTGCACCGGCGCAGGTGGTCACGGACATGGTCGCCGACCTGGTCCGCGCGGAGACCATCACGCACGTGGTGCGGGCGGTCATGGGGGGGCTGCAGGACCTGGCTTACAGGTGCGGCTGTACCGTCGGTACCCTGTGGGGGCCGGTGTCTGTTGTACCTATCTGTAGCTCCAGAGTCCTTACCTGTAGCTGTACCTAGCAACTCGGCTCTGGCATCTTTGTGTCAGAAGACTGGACATGATTTGCTGCAGCGCACGGGAACGCACGGGGGTGTACTAGCGCCATGCACACTCACGCGTCAAGCTCCGCCACGCCTCCGACCGTCGGTACGGCACCGACCAAGTCAAAGGGCGACAGCCATGCTCTCTGTCGCTACTTGTTGCTCTCCACGATGGTCCTCATGCCCGCGCCCGTCGTCACACGCGGCACGGCAGTACGCACAGCCTCACTGAACGCCCGCCTTCCCCCACGGCCGCTGCAGGGTGACCCAGATGCACTTCACGGTGACGCCCATGCTGGTGCACCGCACGGGGACCACCGTCGCCATCTTCCAGCAGCCCGCACCCCCGCCGCCCGGGGCAGCGCCAGTAGTAGCGCCAGCAGCCACAGCGGCCACACCGACAATGACAGGAGCAGGAGCAGGCGCGGCGGGGTCAGGGGCCGATGGGCCGGCGGGCTCAGCGGCGGGCTCCTTGCCGTTAGGGGGCATGGCGGCGGTGGCGGCGGCGATGGCTAGCGGTGCTGGCCTAGCATCAGCGTGCTCGGGGCTGGGTGGTGGCTACGAGAGGTGCGGGCGTGTCCTGCACGGTTGTGCGCATGTGTGTAGTAGTTTCGTTGCCCTGGACGTTTCACACGACTTGTTGTCAACGGCCTGAGTTAGAATGGGGGCTCGGTGAGGAGAGGGCGCAAGGCAAGGTTGAGCGGCTTCGTCTGTGCTGTAGTCAACGCCTGTTATGTCCCGTGCGGCTGACAGGCTGTGCTCCGTCCTTCGCCTTGCCTGCTGCGTCCCGTGCGGTACGGCACCCGAGGAAAACCCATATCCTGCCGCACACCTCACCGGGCCCTGCCGAGCGGTAAGGCTGACTACTGCACCCCTCCTGGCCCTCTGTTGCTCGCAGCGCCGCCTCCTCCCAGGTCGCCAGCACACTGGCCGACGCCAACAGCTCCTGCGGGCCGGGATGGTCCACGGGGGGCCCGGGGGGCACGGGCGGCCTGGCGGGCGAGGGGCTGAGGGCGCAGATCACGCACCTCAACCACACGCTCATGCTGCAGGTGGGGTGGGGTGGGGCGGACTTGGTTGAAGCCACGGCGCGGATACCCGCCCCCCATGCCTCCAACACCACCACGTCGTGTGGGACGGGTGGTGTTGGAGGTATCGGGGGCAGGCTTTCCTTGGCAGAGGCGTCTGGGCACGGTTTAGGGGCTCCGATGGGCTAGTGGCTTGACTGCTCATAGGCGCATACTCGTTACCGCGTTGCTAGCTGCTTGCTGCTTGCTAGTGTGACAGCGGCCTTGCTCAGTTTTCAAGTAGTCAAGCCGGGCCTGTGCCTCTTGTGCCCGACGCTGCCTGAAAGCACGTCCTGTCCGCCCTTCACTTCCCTCGGTTCCACCCGCAGCTCATAACGGGTGCAGAGCCTGGCCGGTGCCGCAAGCTGTACAACGGGTACATCATGCAAAACTGCGCCGAGTACATGCAGGTACGGCACCACATCGCCCGTACCCAGCACATACGCTCGCCTGGTCGCACATGTTGTCGCCACCCTTCGCCGCACGCCCTTGGTCCGGACCCTCGCAGGACGAGGCCGACCTTGACCGACGTCTCCTGTCTCCCGAGAAGCACAACAAGCACGTATGTGCCTTGTTTTTCCAGATACAGGCAAATACGTCAAACGTTCCTTGCCCTTGGACCCCCCCCCCCCCCCAAAACCCCCCAGGATGAGACCAACCGCGGCCGCGACGTGTCGCTGTGCCACCGCGTGGGGGTGCTGGACACAGGCAGCCTGGTGGCGGTGGCGGGCATGGTGGCACCACCCGCACAGCACACACCACCCGTCCCCGGCCACACCACCGCCCCTGGTTCCGCCGCGGGCGGCCCTGCCTCGATCGTCTCTCCCGTGGCCCCCATCCCGCTGCTGTGCGCCTACCTCACCAGCCGCGAGCCGCTGCCCGAATCCCTGCTGGAGGCGGCGCTGGCTGCCGTACACCAGGCGTTCAAGGTACGGCACGTCGTACGGCTGTTGTAATGCCTCAGTAATGCAGTGCAGGGAGAGTGTAGCGGGGTTGTGGGGCTTGAGGATGGGGGAGGGCAGGCCTGGAGGGATGGCATCGTGCAGGTCGCGTGGTGCGGGTGCCGACTGCTGCTGCTCGGTCTGTTGTGGCGTCGTACGGCATCTTGCCAACCCTTGGCGTGCCTAGCGGCCATGACGGCAGCCGTACATGCTAGGATGTCGCAAGCTGTGCGGCACAGTTGGCCAGCCGGCGGAGATGGCGTTGCAGGGGCTGTGGGGCACACACACCAGTAGCGTTTCCCTCCCGGCACGCGCCAGCCCGCAACACCGGCCAACCTGCCTCTCCCGACCGCCTGGCTTGCATGCCTAACCTCTATCTCTCCCCCTCCCCCTTCCTCTCCTGCCCCCTCGCAGCTCATCCTCCCCATCATCCACGCCCGCTTCCACCCCTTCCCTCCGCTCCCAACCGCCGCGCCCTCCGCATCCGGGCCCGCCTCCGGCAGCGCCGTACCCGGCCCTGGCCCTGGCCCTGGCCCGTCCGCCTTCCCCTCCTCCACCGCCTTCCTCGAGGCGCAGTACGACACCTCCCAGTACGCGCTCGCCGAGGAGTGGGCCGTGCTCCACGAAATCCATCTCAACCCCTTGACCGTCGCACTCTCCACCACCTGCACCCCCCGGTCCGTGACGCGATCGATGCTGCCGGCCGCGCCCACCAGCGGCGCCAGCCTCCCTCGGGCGCCTCACTCGAGGGACTCCGCGTCGGGCGCGGGCGCGGGCGGCGGCGGTACAACGCACATCAACTCGGCCATGGGGCTGCCCATGCCGCTGGGTGCGGCCAACAGTATGGGACACGCGCACGTGGGGTTGTACGGCGCGGGGCTGGACGAAGGTAAGGGGATGGGGGGTGGCGAGGGGAAATGTGAGGCGGCGGACTCCGCAGGCATGGACGTACAATTTTGGTGGGGCCTTAACGTCGACCGTTGGACTGTGAGGGACCTCCCTCTCGCGGGTGTAGGGGCTATAAGAGTACGGCAGCTACAGTCTATGGCGGGCGGCGGGGCGCCTCCTGTTGGTGTCGGCACTGTGCAATTGGCAGCGGGTGCTGAGGCACTGCCGGTTTGCCTTCCACCGCCGTCAGCGCCATGCCCACCGCCATGCCCCACTCACTTGGTCCCAAAGGGACACTAGCTCAACTTGCTCTGTCCGCTGAACCCACGCACAACCCCCAACCCCTTGCACCTGGCCACCTCACTCCTCGCACGCCGCGCCCATGTCTCCCTCTGACCCCGCCCGCACCCGGGAAAATCCTGGGGCCACGCGCCCAGACCTCCCTCCTTGCTGAACGCCCTGCCTCCTTTCTTCCCCTCCGCCAGGCCTTCCCGGCTCTATCCCCGCCTCGGCCCACGCGCGGCGCAGCCTGTCCTTCTCGCTGGCTCCCCCCGCCGCCCCCGCGCCGCGCTCCAACCTGGGCATGATGGTGTCGTCCATCCGCTCGTCGCTCAACGCGGTGCTGTCGCAGCGGGCATCCCTAGAGGCGTGAGTGCGCGGAGCGCTACCACACCACGCGTATGCACCTTCCTGAGCTCCTTGCTATCCACCTGTTGTTGTCCTGTGGTGTCAGCGTGTTCTGCCGGAGTGGGCCGAACGGGCAACGGACGTGTGCTTCCATGGACAGTACGCTTTGCACTGCGCCGTATTGAGCCGCTTGCCTTGCCGTACCCTGCCGTACAGCGAGGGCCTGGCGGACGACGTGGCGGGCGTGGAGCTGCTGAAGCAGATCGGGCAGGGCGGGCAGGGCGTGGTGTTCTGCGGCCTGCTGCACGGCCTGGAGGTGGCCATCAAGGTGGGGGCGGAAAATGGGCGGGGGTGGGGCACCACCCCCGTGAGTTGCGAATACGGTGCGGGATGCAGGCACAACAAGCCTGAGACAGGTGTAAGCGAGCAGGATTAGGAGACAGGGTGCGGCAAGGCGAAGTGGACAGGTGGCATGTTGGTAGCCGGGATTGCTGGTGCCGCTGTTGCGTCGCTGCTGGGGTGCTTGACTGCCCTGTGCTACCGCACGGTGGCAACGCGTAACGGGAAGGTGACTACCGTCACGTCCAGGACGGAGGAGGGCGCGGACGAGGTGTACGAGGCCCTACCCTAATACGCTAATGCAAGCTGCTGCCCCTGCTTCCAGGTTGTGGGCACGGAGGAGGGCGCGGACGAGGTGTACGACATCGACGACGAGGGCGCCATGATCAAGCTGAAGCGGGTGCTCAAGCGCGACGCCACGGAGCTGGCAGTCACCACCTCCATCAGCCACCCCAACATCGTGCAGGTGGGGGCTGAGGAGCGCGTGTGTTGTTGAGTGGGGGTGTGCAAGGTAGCACACGCCGCGCTGTGTGTGCGGCGCGGGGCGTTCGCGCCGGCGGTCATGATCACGGTCTGCCATGCCGCTCCTATACTACTAGGGGGTTGCATACGTGTGTCCTCTGCACATCTTTCCCTGCTGATGCACGTCCGCAAGACGAACAGACGCACACACGCACCCTCCTACTTCGTGGACGTGATGGTGGTGGACGGAGTACAAACATGTGCATGGTGTGCTGCTAATACACAACCGCACATGCGCACCACGCACTCTCCGCAGGTGTTCTCCTACTTTGTGGACGTGATGGTGGTGGAGTACGTGGGGCAGCCCGACCGCTTCAAGCTGCTGCCCAAGGGCGGCGCCAAGGCGGGGGACGGCAGCAGCGTCACGGGGCCGTCCAACATGATCATATGCATGGAGTACTGCGACGCGGGTAAGGGGTGGTCTGTGACAGCACGCAAAGCGGTGTGTCTGTAATGCGTCACAAACTAGAAACCTTGCATTCTGTGCTCTGGAAACCGGTAGTACCATGCATTCCTCCTCTCGTGCTTTCCGACTCCCCTGCGTCTTGCACGGCAAGTACCGGTATGCGTTGTGGTGATGGTCATATGCATGGAGTAATGCGACGCGGGTTAGGCATGAGGCCGTAAGCACGCACGCAGCTGCGTACGTGTGCACGCGTGTGTTGCACTTGGCTGTGGAACACTGGCGTGGTGCCTCGCGGGACGCGAGTGTACCTGCCCTCCTGCCTGCCTATGGGCATGTTACCACACCGATGCGGAGTACCAACCGTACCACGCTTCTCAATTTACAGCTCTTCCTTACCCCATTGCGTCCCCGTTGCTCCCCACCCTACTCACCCCCTGCAGGCAGCCTGAAGCAGGCTGTCAAGGGAGGGTGCTTCCGGACGGGGCCCGCGGCCCGGAACGCCATGCAGGTGGGCTGGGCCGTGGTGGTGGTTGGTGGTTGAAGGTGGCTGGGGCGGGTTGCGCTGCTGCGCGCATGCATGGTGTTGCCGGTACGGCATGGCGGTGCAGGTAGGTAGGTATGCGGCTGGCTGCTGCGGGTATACTGCGGAGGGCTCGGCGAAGGACACGTGCCTGGCTGGCATGGAGGGAGGGGAACGCGTGCATTACGTGGCACCGTGTGGAGCACAGGGCAGGCTGTTGACGGTGCTGCTCGCCCCTGCCAGGCCTGCCCTGCTTGTCTTGATGATAATGATGCTGTTTGCTTTGCCGTCATGTACACCTGCCCTCTCAGGCGCTGTACACGACGCTGATGGAGATTGCTCTGGCCCTGCGGCACCTGCACTCCCTGCGCCTGGTGCACTGCGGTGGGTGGTGGGCGGTGCGTGTGTCTTAGCGGGTGCACTGCTTTGCGTGTGGGTTAGCGAGCACGCGTGCATGGACAGCAAGTTGTTAACATGACCGTGGGAGCGTGCCTGGAGCTGCTTTCTACATGACAAAGTATATCAGATTGTGAGCAAGAGCTGGCTCCTTGTGCTCTTGTGCCCCCGAGGCACCTGCACTCACAAGGGACCACCCGCTTTGCGACCGACTGCTGTCCTCGGCTAATACGCAGACCTCAAGCCCTCCAACGTGCTGCTCAAGAGCTCCATGCGGGACCATCGGGGCTGGGTGTGCAAGGTGCGGGAACGGAGGTGCACATGAGCCCCTCAGTCAGTCCCAGTCTTCCTTTTCGAGGGTGGTCGTTCAGGCCCATATGTTCTCGCACTCTCGCATACCGGTGGGTGCACGGTCCGTGGTGACCCGTTGTCCCCTCGCACGCATCTGGTCGAGCAACAGGGAATACCACGTGGGGGTGCCAGTCGTGTTGTTGGAGCACGTGGACGGAGGGGCCAGGCGCTTGGCAGGCCCCAGTTGCGCAGCAACACGTCACGCCTGTCTCTCCCCTGTGCCCTCCACAGCTGTCGGACTTCGGCTGCGTGCGGCTGATGGCCGAGCCCGCCCCCGGCACGCGGCCCACCTTCAACCTAGAGTACGCGGTGGGCACGCCCTCCTTCATGGCGCCTGAGATGTTCTGCAAGGGTGAGGAACGGGTGGCGCAGTAGCAATTGCAGTGTGCTGTCTTGTCTACATTGATGGTAGCATGCTGGGCACGTTTCGAGGGCTCCCTTCTCCTCTGGGGAAGGGCACACCGGGGCCCTGGGACTGCCTGCAAGTGCCCAGGGGTGCGCCGCAAAGCAGGGGAGGGCCCCCCTGCCGTGACACGCACGGCTGGGCACGTGCAGGCAGTCCCAGGGGCCGACCGCACGGCGCCAGGGGTGGTGAACGTACAACACGGCTGGTTGGGTAGCTCCCCGAGTCCAGTAGCAGGTGTGGGGGCGTCGCCAGGGTGCACAGCAAGGTTGCATCTTGCACAAAAGTCCACCCCTGCGCCCATCCCTGCCCCTCGGCAGGCCACCCGCTGGACTCGGCGGTGGACATCTACTCCTTCGGCATCCTGGTGAGCAGCGGCTATGACGAGCTACGCGCGTCCTGAGCGCGTGCAGCTGCAAGACGCATACGCGCACACTTGTGGGGCGGGCCAGGAAGTGCAAAATGCCTTCCAGCATACGGCACGTGCCGTGCTGTGCGGTAACTCGTGGCTAAGCCCCTGCCGCGTGTCGCTTGGCCCCCAGATGTGGGAGGTGTTCACGGGCCACAGCGTGTACGAGGGAGTCCCCGCCGACAAGCTGCCCTACCACGTGGTCAAGCGGGGGCTGCGGCCGGCCTTCCCCCCGGAGACGCCCAGCGTGTACAGGTGGGGCCTAGGCACCTACAGCACGACTGGATGTCCCAGAACCACCTGTTCACGACATCGCATCAGGAGTACTGGAGTATGCAAAATGCTCACCAATCTCAAAACGGAACCTGGGCATGTAGTATGCTTGTGACGTTGACCTGCTGACCGCTATCGCGGCTGCCTTGGTTCCCACCACAAACTTCTCCACACACCCGCCCGTCCCTGCTCTGCCCTTTCCTGCCCCTGGTGCCCAGGTCCCTGGCGCAGGCCTGCTGGGCCAGCGAGCCGCGCAGCCGCCCCACCGCCGCGGCGCTGGTCACCGTGCTGCAGCGCCTGCTGACAGCCTGCGCCGCGCCACAGCCCGGGGTGGGGGTGGGGTCGGGGGTGGCGCACACCACCTCGCGCTGAGCGGAGGCGCGCGGTGGGGTGCGACGGGTCGCGCCTTGGGCGCAGGGAAAGGAGGCATGGATATGGGGGAGGCAGGGAGTGCTAGCAAGGAGAGCACGGGGTGGATAAGACGGGTTGAGCGACACGCGTACGCTTGAGAGCGGAGTTGGGATGGAGGTGGTTGCTGGACCGGTTGCGGCGGGTGGGGGCGGCGGATTGGGAGTGTGGGGAAGTTGTTTCGTTGGGCACGGTGTGCCGAGGGGCCAGGGTAATAATAATGAGGGGGGTCGGTATCTGATGGTCACGGACAAGCCCCTACGGCCGCGCAGCTGCGCGGGTCCGATCAGGGCAGGCGTGCGCAGGCGTGACATTTCCCGTCACTACACCAGTGTCTGCGGCTATTTGTTGATCACGGGGCCCTCTCCCCGGTGGGTAGCGGGTGCGACTGGCTTCCGTGCACGTTTCGTACATGCAATCTTCGCGGTTCCATTGTCGTCGCTGTCTCAGCTGTGAATGTGAGAGACCGTTGGCAGCGGTGATCATGAAGCGCGTGGCTAATGGGCGGTTCAGGCCACTGCCAGGCGCGGTTTCGCCTTCGCGCGAGAGTTCGCGCTACACCTTTGTTTCGTTGCGATGAATCGTACGGTCGTGTTTAGTCATGCACAGTGAGACTGTGGCTGCTGCGATCGGTTGTCGTTTGGTGCCGACGGCCGTCGCCGTAGGCGAGTGTGCGTAGGGCGCAGCAGGTGCACGTGTCATGGCATAACCATGACTGCTAGATGCAGCCCTGCCCATTCACTTTCCTGGTTACCAGTTTTCTCAGTTTCCATTCCACAAGCGGCTCGCAATTAGTTGGCGGCAATGGTGGTTTGTGGGGGCGGCGGTTGGGGGCTAGAAGATGGGGTGCACAGATGAGAGTGCCCCTAGAGATCCCTGCTGCGCAACCAGGATTGCGCGAGTATTGAAGGAAAGCCGCGATGGGAAGGGCGGCTGGTGCGCGGGAGATTGTCGCTTGGCGGTTGAGTGGCGGTCTTCCTTGGTGATCACTGCGGCAGACCTGTGGGAACTGTGGCTGCTGTAGTCAACTCCGCGTGAGCATAGCACGTGAGCAGTACATCGGCCAAAGGAGCGCAGGAGCTGCCGTACGCTGGAGGTACACTGGCTTATTTCTATGGAATCCTGCCCACATGTCATCCGTTGCCAAGGGGCGGCTCGGCCTGTTCCAGAGTTGAAGTCATTCTTGACCGTTGCGGTGCAGGTGCCATACTCGATCGTGTGCACTGCGGATGGCCACGCGTGCAGTTACGTCAAGCGCCCGTTTGGCGCCATCCCGATTCGCAGTCAGCCGGCTTGCTTGGGGGTCTGCTGGCTTGCATAGGGTGTGCGTGTTTGGCCGTGGGGCGTGGGGGCGCGTCTTGCGTCCGCCTGGTTCGTGTCCTGCTGCACGTACGGATTGACGTGGCGTGTGACCGTGGTGTTCTTCGTGATGACGCGTCCAGTACCTATGGAGCTGGAGGTGGCTGAGATTATGGTGTGCCGCATGCAGCGAGTGGATGGGATTGGGTCGGCCAGGTAGGCTGCTTAGGGGCTTCCCAAGCGCAGTTGTGATGTGGGGCACACGTATGGATGGCAGGGGGTAGAGGGGCTGGCGCGGTGTGGGTGGGTACTGTGGTTGTTGCAAGGGGCCCGCAGACCGCGAGTTGAAGTTGTCAGTACATGAGCGCACATCCGGCACGAGCGTCCGGTGGGAGTTTTCCGCTTGGAGGTTGGCACGTTCAGGCCACGTTGATGATGCACAAGGCCACGTTGATGATGCGGGGGCAGAGCCTGGTTGCGGCACGAGCGCATCGTTGTTGGGTAGCTCTCAGCTCGCTCGCGGTCGCAAGGAGCCTTGCTACTGGCGTGGCCGTGGCTGAGGGCTCTAGCACGCTGCGTGTGGCAATTTAGGTACGGTAGTCTCGTTCTACGCTCTCGCACCTGCAATGTGTCGAAGGAATGCTGTGTGGGATAAGTGGCTTGCGGGCAGTTGGGTGAGTGCACGGGCGCAGCAGTGTTGCACCATTGGTAACGCTGCTTGGAGGGTTTGGCTGGCGGTAAATTGCAAGATGGCTGGAGCCAATGAGTACCTAACGCAGTGCCCCCTGTAGCTGATAGCGTTTCCAATGTTTCAGCTGAAAGTGGGGGCGTACGGTTGGGCGGAGGCAGCCGAGGAGTGGCAGCTCCCGGCGAGCAAGCTGTTGGTGGTTACTGGTGTGGGACAACGTCCTTGCAGCGTCACCGCAGTCTGTACTGCCATCTGGGCATGGCAGCCGGGCCCAGGGCACCTCCCCGTGGCCGGTACCAGGGGGTGCGCTTGAGGTATGGCGAGCCGTTGTGTGCATGGACACCTGTCGACATGGACGCTCAAGGTGTCTGTCGTCGGGGGTCGGCGGGCTTGATGCGGTAGAGCAGTGCCGTCCTTCTCAATGTTGTCTGTTGTGTTGTGCTAGCCAATGCTTTCATTATGGAGCGCGCAACGTCCGCTTGGAGGCGCGCCATCCAGCTGTTGGCAGGACTTGCAGGTGTTGGGTCGGGTAGGCCTCTTTCGCAACCCAACCAGGTCGCACCAGCTGCACCAGCGGATGTGGGTGGAATGCCGCGTGTTGTCGAGTTGCCGGGTTTGTCATATTGTTAGCAGTGTAATGCATGTGGTGCTCTCCTTGCGCTGTGTCGGCGTGGCTGCGGCACGGCTGACGTGCATCTGCGTGCTTCCTGTAGCGCGCCTGGGCCGGTTGTTGTTTTTGGTGCTGGTAGGGCATACCGGTAGACGGCGCTATTCCCTGTCAAAGGGGACAGCGGTCGGGGCGTTGTGCACCGGAGGGGCGCGGCTTCCAGCCTGCCACAAGGGCTGCCGCGTGTGTGCCTGTGTAGTAGCATTCGGTGAAGGGAAGGACAATGGTAGTATGAGAGCATAGCTAAGGCAACTAGACCGCGAGGCATGGGCAGTTACTAGAGGGGTGAGTGGCAGGGGCTGAAGCTGTGAGCGAGGTGAGGCGGCGCGAGGTGTATGCCTGTGTAGCAGGATGCGGTGAGGGGAGGTGTATGCCTGTGTGGTGTGCCGGGTGCGGGGCCACACGATGGACCATGCCCCCGTGTGGGAGCAGCGAGACGGGAGTCGAACGTATGTATGGACTTGACACTTTGATCCCCTCTGGTCCCCTTCCGGAGCTCAGCCCCGTCCCAGCCGGGAAACAGGGCTGGTCCCGGGCATCAGGGACACGGGGTTTCCCACCTCTCTAGCTGTACGGTTAGGAGCCATCAGCTATAGAAACTGTACAGCGCGCCTGGAAACGGCCGTGACTGTGTGGGCTTCAGTAGATGGGTGTGGAAGGAAGATGTCGCAGGATGCAGCCAGGGGAGCCCTCCTATGCAAGGGGTGTCGGTAGCAGCAGATGGGCGCAGGTGCGCGGCATCCCTGCCCGCGACGGGTGCAGGGGAGCTCCCCTGCGTGCACGTGCTTTCGGCGATGTGCAATGCCCGCTGTCATGCTGCACCTGGCTGCACTCATGCAAGGATGGTTGATCCAATTTGCCGTAAGTGGGAACTACTGTGCCTGTCCAACTGGAGCACCGGTGCTGCCCAGGGGAGCTCCCCCCCTCCCGCGCTCAGCAGGTGGTTGTACTGACTGGCGGACTGCCAGCCCATGTGGCCTGCAGTTGCATGGACATCTTGGCAAGGTACCTGACATTCTCGTGCAACATTGCCTGCACGTGGCCAGCTGGTTACGCAGGGAACAGTAGCAGACGAGCCTCGTGGCGTAGGCGTCGGCAGGGGCAGGGACTGGCACATGGCGAGGCCGAAGTTCCGGAGGACTCGCTTGTACTGGTGCTCAGGGCGAGGCGCGGGGACTTGTGCGACGCTTGATGCGTATGTAACGCACATGCATGGAAGCTGCCCTCCACAACCCATCCTCAATTTCGCAATCCCCGGGTCAAGCGCCGTCAAGCGTGGAGCAGGGGAGGGAGGCACGGGAGGGAGGGCAAGTGGACACCTTTGAACGTCCGGCTACGAGCAGGCAGGCAGCGCTGTTGAGGCATTATAAGTAACATAGAGTAGTACGAGAATGGCTTGTACTCACCGCCAGCTGAGTTACACAGCGTACACGGGGCATCGCTCCCAACCCAACAGTTGCGGTCGCGGCTGAGTCAGTTGATCATGTACAAAAACAACTACTTGACAAGATGGATCAGTATTAATACCCGTTGTACAGTCGCGGCAGTCGTGTTCGTCGGGCTCTCTGTGTTCGCCCTTGCGACGACTCCTCTTCACCTCGCGCCAAAAAAATGCGAGCCCGGATGGTAGGTCCAAAAGAGAGGCTGCAGAGTGCCCATGCCAACCTTGAATGGCTAAAGCATTTGCGGCAATTGTAAGCGCGCCCACGGCAGCCGCGTTTGCCGCGTCCTACCTGCTGCACGCCCACAGCAGCTGCTGCCTTGGGCAAGACCTCTCGCCAGCAACGCCACCCTGTTGCGTTCAGACACGGTGTGACAGACACGCAGACGTTCGGCATGCGCTCCATATGCATTTCCTGTGGTGCACGAGGCCATTTCAGCCCTAACAGTACCCCACCCCTGCCCCTGCGCTCTCCAGCGAGGAGCGGGGAAACTGCAACCAGGAGGAGGGCCGCTGCGAATGCCCGTGGGGCTTTGACGGTGGGTCCCAAAATGTTGATAAGCCTTGACGTGCGCCGGGGTGCGAGGGTCCACTTGCCCCTTTGCCGCCCCGACTCGTACAACCCGCCGTGCACTGCTTTGCCGTACAACGCTATGTTGCCGGGTGCCTGCCTGGGCTGCACTGGCTGCAAGGCAGCAGGCAACATTCGCAGGCACAGATATACGATGGCTGGTGCAATGACGGATTGAAGCAGTAGGAGAAGGTCCTTAGTGGCCAGCAGCGCCAGTGCCAGTTTGCCGCTCCTGTTGTTTGCGGCTGTTGCTGCTTGCAGGTCCCCGATGCGAGGTAGACCTGATGACAGCGTGCCGTCAGACCAAGGACGACCCAGGTGGGCTGTTGGTGTCTGCATGTGATGGGGCAACCGTGGAGCAGGAGGGTTGCGGTTTGTGTTTAGGATGCTCTGCGCGCCGGCTACGGGGTGCGAGGAACTGCAGGTCGCGAGGGGGATAAGTCACCGTGCGGGTGCTTAGGGACTGCCTGCTGGGCCGGCAGGCAAGCCTCCTGTAGCAGCGCCCATGAGCGCACGTGGGAGAGCTGCTGAACCCCAGACAAGGTCCAGGCAGCTAGGCTGAGAGGAGGGACGCACCGTCCTTGCGTCCCGCCTGCATTGCTAGCGTGTTGAGGGTGCAGCCTGGCAAACGGCACGTGAACCGACACCAATGCTGCTAACCGGACAGGCTTAGGCCCCCGTGTCCCTGTAATGATTAAGAGTTGCACGTTGATACCCTAGTTTGGCTGCAACCGGCCAGGCTGGTTTACCGGTACCAAGAACGCCGCGTGTGGGTGTTTCCCTCAGCTGTGCCAGGTGTCTTCCCTCCACCTGCTGCCCTCCCTCCCCCCTCCAGGATCCTGCGGGTTCCTCACCCCCAAGAACTGCGAGTGCTTCCGCGCCTGCTACCGGCTGTACTGCAACGGGACGAACGGCAACACCGACCGCTGCGCCCACGAGTGGGGCCACTGGTCCCGCGACTCGCCCTGCTTCCTGCGCTCCGACCTGCCGCCCGATCAGCCGTACGGGTCCCTCATGACTGACGACATACTCAACCGTACGACATGGTACCAGCAGATCCCAGACCTGTACGGCAAAACGGAGTACCAAGAAGACATGAAGCTCAAGGTAGGTGGGGCTGCATGGTGCATACCTGTGTGCGTGTGTGTTGCCACCGTGTCATGAGCCGCCTGTTGCTTCCACTGCAGGCGAAGCGGCAGCTCAAAACGTAGGGTTAGCTTTCAGCCGGCACCAGTGATTGCAGCCCTCCTTCCTCCTCCCTCCCTTCTCCTCCCCCAGGACATGTCCCTTGCGCTGCTGTCCCCCATGCACCGCCCTGGGGTGGTGTGGCGGCTGATGAACCACAGGGCGTTCCCGCTGCGCCACTGCCCCAACAACTGCACCAACGGCCGCGGCGTGTGCATACACTTTGAAGGCAGGGATAGGCCCGAGTGCAAGTGGTGAGCGGCGAGGTCGTATAGCACCCAGTCGTGTGTGGGGCGGGAGCGGGAGCGAGCGCCGGTAGAGTATACGGTCAATGGTGCTGGTGCCGACACGAGGTGCTAGCTTTGCTGGTCCTGTAGCGCCGCCGCGTGACTTGCCGCACCACATGCTATGATGCCTTTCGGTGTACGCACACTTGGCCGGATGGCCGCTGCTCGCCCTCGCATGTATAAGCCCTTTGCCACGTGCCAACGCACTCCACGGTGCCGTCCTGTCGCCCTGCACACTGCCGTACTAACTGCTTTCCGTCTGGTGTATACTGCCGTACTAACTGTGCCGTACTGTCCCGTACAGCCACATGGGCTTCAACGGCACGGACTGCTCCACGCCGGAGCCGGACGAGGCCTGCTGGTTCTCCCCCAGCTGCGGGGGCCGGGGCACGTGTGTTAGCGGCTTCTGCCACTGCCGTCCGGGGTACTGGGGGGTGGGATGCGGCCGCAGTTTGGCGCATGAGCCGCCGGCGGCTGCGGTTGGGGCAGCTGCAGGAGGAGGTGGTGGCGGATTGGTCGGGTGAGTCGGCGGCAACGTCGTACCAGGACAGTGCCGTACCAGTTTGCATGTGATGGGATGGTGTGCTGCTGGGGTGGCGTGGTCGTCTGGAGGTAGATCACAAAGAGCAAAGGGGCCTGAGCGGCTGGTGCTGAGGCATCGCAGAGAGGGGGACATCGAGTTCGGTTGGCTCGCAGCAATGAAACAACCACTTGCGAACATTTGCTTTGCTGCATGTTAGCACACCTACCGTAGGTTGCGGCCATGCGTGTCGTCGCATGCTGTGGACGGGCACCGCCGCCCTGCCTTCACCTCCCGCCTCGCGCACGCCATGCATGCAAGCGCTGCCGCACGTGCCCCCTGCACCACGCATGTACAGCGCACTCATACCTCAACGACACCGATATGCCCCTCAAAATGCATTCGCACCCCTGTGCCCTTGGGCCCTACGGCCCTACCCTTGGGCCCTAGGGCTCTTGCTGGTGTCTCACGCACACGTCAAGTGAGGTGACTGATCGACCTGACGAGCGACTGACTGTCTGACATGCACCGCAGGCCCCGCAGCCGGCTCAAGATCTACATGTACGAGCTCCCCTGGCAAATCGCCTTTCCGTGAGTGCGACACGGGAGCCATGAGACAGGCACCAGGGTACCAAGGTTCAGTAGCTCCGCCCGTGCCGTGCCGGTGCACTAGCGTTATCGAGTAATGCTGGCTGCATATGCCCTGGCCGTCACCTGCATGTACTCGGCGCTGACTGCGGGGTGCTGCCGCTGCTACTACTTTTGCTGCTGCTGCTGTTCTTTCATCTGTTTCTGGCGCTGCTGCTGGTGCTCCAGGTGGGAGATGGCGGAGTGGGCGCACACACGAGACCCCATGTACACTGCGTACGAGGTGGGGTGGGGGTGGGGGACACGGGGGTGCGGTGCACATGATGCCCCTTTGCATGCGCCATGGCGTTTACGGGTGGGGTGGCGGGTGGGGGTGCATCAAGGGCAACCGCCACAAGCCGCAGCCTCGTGATCGGTAAGGAGAAGCAGCGAGATGCACAACGGCGGTGGGATTCAGAGCACAATCTCAGCGGCAGCTGTCATTAGGGGTCATCAGTATGTATGGGTTGATGGAAAAGAGCTCCCTTCACCTGGCACATGGCACCTTCCACCCTTGCCCACAGTTTTTCCTGACCTACTTTCTCGAGGACAACACCACGCGGACAGGTATGTCCCCTGCCTAACCTGTACGCCTGCCTTGTTGTCAACACGACTACCATAGCATCTGCACGCTGGCTATAAGGCACACGTTGCCGCCGCGCAGCTTCACCGGCTAGACAACACCCTATCCTAAACTACGATCATTGTTCGCTCGCCGTGCCGCAGAGAACCCCTGGGAGGCAGATCTGTTCTACATCCCTGCGCTTGTGTTCTTCTACCAGGTGCGGTACGGCAGACCTGTCATGTACGGCACGTCATGCACGACACATGCACAAATCCTTGCTCTCGCCAAGCAGCTCTGCCACACGTTGGGCCCCCCGCGCTAGCACCAGGCAGCTTGCACCTTACGACAGGGCACATCGCACAACTACAGTCGTCGTGCGTCCTTGTGCATGTTGCCATGCATGCCATTCTTAACTGACAGACTGCTTTGCCGTACGCCTCAATGCCGTACAGGGCAACGTGCGCAACCCGCAGCCCCAGCTGGAGCAGGTGATCAGCTACATCCGGGCCAAGTGGCCCTTCTACGACCGCCGAGGTGCGTGCTGCGTCGTATTCGGGAGGGGCTGTGGGCTCCATGCGGAATGCAACGCGGCGGCCTTGAGATCTTACGGCCGTACTGCGAGGGGTGTCTTCACCGTTCAGCGCACGGCTCGCAACTCTGAGAACCCGGCCACCTAGGCCGTTGTATTGTTACCCTCCCGCCGCCGTGCCGGCGACCCTAGCTCCGTCCCCCGCGCCCCTCTTCTCCGCACAACCCAACAACCTGACACTTGTGGCTCTTCCTGCGCCCCTGCGTGTCTTACGCGCCGCCTATCCTTTGTTGCTGCCCTGCTGGCTGCGCCGACCGAGAGGTGTCTCTGCCCGGGCGGCACGCCCTCCCCTCACCTCTTGGCAACGCGCGAGACCCTGGGGCGCACGCCGTTGCCGGTGTATCCCGAGTGTGCTCCACACATGACCACACACCTGCATTCACATGGCAGCCGCTCCCCCCTCCTGTGTATTACTTATGGGCATCTTGTTTTCCCATTCCGATGTGACGCCCACGCCCCCGCTGCTCCTCCCTACCATACTTTCCCTCCCCAGGCGGCCTCGACCACTTCGTGTTCCTCACGGGGGACAGGGGGGCGTGTCCCATGGAGCGGAGGTACCAGGTGGGGGCAGCCGGGTGCAGCCGCAGAGCGGCAGAGCAACAGCACAATGTCACTCGGGGGTGCGACCGACCCTGACCTGTAGACCGCTGGCAACTCACACGCGTGCCACGTGCCGTGTGCCACGTGCCGCGCAGGACACGCTGATCAAGCTGGTGCACTTCGGCATGCAGCGCGCCCACCTGCAGTGGCACGACATGCCCAACCAGGAGTGAGACACTAGCTTTGGCCATGCATGTGTAGAGCGTTAGCAGCGGCGGGCGTAGCAGACACAGATGTCTGGTTTGCTGAAGGGCCCCTATGGTACCGTACCCCACTGCTGCCACCCCCCATGCATTGTCAATGCCTGCCGCTCCATGTGTTGGATTCGCGCGAGCGAGTAGACCCACCTGAGCTTGCTTGCTTTTGTTCCTGGGCGTCCCCATCCATACTACGCAAACTCCTTGCAGCAATGCGTGCGAGCATTCAGCAGCAGCAGCGCGACATGGTGGCGCCACAGGGACCAGTGCACTCCCCAGTCACGCACCTGAGGCCCCGGTGCACATGAACGTGACCCCCGCCCCTCCCCTCCCACGGCCCACACACACAGCTACGCGTGCGTGCAGCAGCGGCGGGACCTGGTGGTGCCCCCCTGCAACCTGTTCCCCGACCTCAAGCCCTATTTCACAGAGGACTACTACAACAAGGTACGGCACCGTACGGCACGGGTTTTTCAGGACGTGTTGTGTAGGTCACCACCTGTTCTGAAGCTTAGCTTATTAAGTATGCGTTCTCGCCCGTGGACCCCACACCGCATAGTCTGCACTGCCCCTCGCATGTCGCATATCGCATGTCGCATGGTGCGCCACCGCAGGAGGTAACCGCGGCCAGCCCTCAGGCCCTGACCTCCTTACCCGGGCCCACATGCTCTCCCTGTCTGGCCTCAGGGTCGTACCTGTCCTGACCTGGCACGCTGTCCCCTTCCCCCGCCCTCCCCTACGTGCCCCCAGGTTGTTGCTGCTGGCGGCGGTGAGCCCGACGGCCGGCCGCCCCGCAGCCTGCTGTTCTTCTTCGCGGGGGGCGTGGGGGACGGGGAGTACAGCGGGGGCGCACGGAAGGTGAGGGAGGAAGAGGTGCTGGTGGCGGTGGTGGTGGTGGTGGCACCGGTGGTGTGGGTACGGCATGCGGATGCAGGTACACGGGGCGGTGAGCGCTTGTGCGTGGGGCTTGCCGTGCGCTGCGGCGAGTGGGCCGCCGTGGGCAGGCAGGCGCGTCCTCGCTGTGTGGGTGCACCGTCTGGGCGTCAATGCAGTTGCCAACTGCACACATGCTGATGGCGCAGTCAGGAGCCGTTGGGTAACTTTGCACCTGGCACAGTTTCGGCCACCGCTGATCACGACTCGACCACCGCCCAACCACCCCACCGCCAGGCCATCCACACCATGCTCAAAGCCCTCAACCCGGCGCCTCAAGACGTGTTGTTTGTGGAGGTAGGACACAGGGAGTCTCCCCATGTGAATAGAGACGTGTGACCGTGTGGAGGTAAGGGAGGGAGAGGGGTGAGGGGGCCGCAGGATCCCCAGGACGCGTGCTGGGGGTGTTAGCGCAGCGGGTGCAACCTGTAATGCCAGGTGAAGCAACGGGTAGAGGAGCTTCGATACATGCGTTGCCGGTTATGCACCGTGCGCCAGTGCTGTAATTCTTGAGCCATGGACACTGCGTGCCAGCAGCCGACCGCCACACATCCAGGATCCTGCTGCTGGGCATGGCTTGCCTGCAACACCAGGTACACCACGTTAGGCTCATGTTTGCAATATTGGTCACGCGTTGGCCGCTGAACCGCCCACTACAGGGCCACGCGCCAGGCTACCGCGACCTGCTGTTCAAGGCCAAGTTCTGCATCAGCCCCTTCGGATACGGCTGGGGGCTGCGGCTCATACAGGCCATCGAGTACGGCTGCATACCCGTGATCATACAGGTGCGTGGGCCGTGGTGGCCGCTGCTGCTGCTCTTGCTTCTGCTCTTGCTTCTGTTGTCAAGGTCGTTCGCCATTGCTTACGAATACTGCGCATGGCGGCACAAGCATTTACGCTGAAATGCTGCAGGTTGCACACACGTGCTACAGTCCGGCTGTCGCCGTCCATCGAGCAGCTTGGCGCACTACATGTCAGGCGCACGCATGCACTTACGCCACGCTCCTGCACATCCACCAATGCATAGGCCTGAGTGTGGGGTGCGTGTCTCCACCTGGTGCCGCGTCCTCCCCGCAGGATTTCGTGTATCAGCCGTTTGAGGTGAGCAGGGCGGGGGGCCATTATTTGCTGTACGTGTAGCTTGCGGCGCCAGGGATCATCTCGCTCGTTGCGTCTCCCTACCGTTTACGCGGGATATGGATGGGTATGCAGGGTCGTGGGTATGCAGGGTCGTTGGGACGCCCAAATGAAGGGTCGATGACAGTGGATCAGGGAACGTGGTGACCAATTTAATCCGGCTCAACACGAAGTGGTGACCATTGTTATGTCCCGGGGAATGACGTATAGTTGCTGCGTGCAGCCACACGGGACACCGCCCTTGTTCAACACTACGCTGTGTCCACCCCACCGGCATTGCTGCTCTGTTGACCTTCTCCTGGCACCCACGTTTTTAGCCCCCGCACGCGTGCCAAGATGCAACAAATCGGACCTGAGCAACAGCCAGACGGTCCTCTATCGTCACCCTGCGCATGCACACGTGTCCGGTGCGGTTAAAACTGCGCCCGCTGCCCTGCTCCCCGTGTCCGCCACAGGACTTCCTGCCGTACGAGGAGTTCTCCGTACGGCTGCCCATGTCGGACATACCGCAGCTGATACCGATCCTCCGCTCGTACACGGATGAGGACGTTGTGCGGCTGCGGCTAGGCATGGCCAAGTACTACAGGTGGGGGCATGCGTGAAGGGAGGACAGTGGTGTAAAGTGTACAGGAACTAGTCCCAGCGGCATGCGGAAGCAGGGGGGGGTTGGCTGCTGTGGTGCGGAGGTGCAGGGTTGGGGTGGCTGTGTGCACGGCAGTGGAGGGGATGGGGTGCAGTAAGGAATGAGCTGGGGTGAAGCCACAGTGTTGAGGAGACGCTGAAGGCACATGCGCTCGGGGAGCATGTGGGGGAGTGTGTGGGGTGAGGACGTGTAGGGGAAGTGTCCGGTCGCGCATGGACAGGTGGATTCCGGGGTGAGTTCGTGTTTGGGTTGGGCACGTGGGTTGGACAGAGCCGGGCGGAAAGCGACAGGCACCAGCGGCTCGTCCCGGGGCGGCTGTATCAGGGGTCATCGCGCTTAGGCACGCTGCATTGGCACTTACAGAAAGGAAGTGGGGGCAACGGTTGCAAATCCTCTTTTGGGTCTCACTCCTTTGTCCATGTCACTCCGCGCCCTGCCTGTCCCTCCCTGCACCCTGGCGGAACCAGGGCGTTCATCTGGAACCGTGAGTACGGCGGTACGGCGTACGAGTGGACCCTGGCGGGCCTGCAGCGGCGGCTGTACACGGCGCTGCACGGCGGCATGACGTACGGCATGGGCGAGGACGTACGTAACGCCAGCGGTACGGCAACGCAGCGGAGATTGCGGGGCTGAGCGCTCTGGATAGTGAGCGACAGGAGAGTGCGGTGCGGTGCGGTGTGGTGCACAAGTCCGACTAGCAACATGATCTTTGCGCTGGGAGGACTACTTTGTAGCAAGGAAGCCTTCCTTTCCCGTCCTTGAGTAGGCCTTGTGTCTTAGGCCACGGTGACCCTCAAGCATGTGTCGCTATGTGTGTGGGGTCAACGCGTGAGGTAGGAAGGCATGTGGGCGAGATTGATGGAGGCGCAGGCAGACCCTATTGTGGAATATCGAGTGCTGGGTGTGACGAATGGAGTGGAGGCTGTACTGCCATCCAGCGCGTGTGGCTGTGTGCATGGTCTTCTGTGCGGCCGTGCTGGACAGCAGCAGCAAACAAGTGTAGCGCTTCATCAACACTGGTGGTACACGTATGGCGTTGGGCTTGGCCGAAGCGCCTGGAAGCACTAAAAAGATAAATGGTGTCCACGTTTCGTCGTGCATTGCGGCCGGCGGTAGGCATGGGCTTTGGATCCACCATTGCAGACAAGGGGCGATGGAGTGCGGTAGCGGTATTGTTCAGTCGCCATGCGGCGGTAACATTTGCTCGACGCAAGCTGACCAAGCTTAAGATAGTGCGCTGCCATACATCTGCGTGAGGGTAGAGTAGCAGCGTCTTTGGCGCACTGCATTCATGCATTTGTGGAGGGCCTTGTACGGCAAACCTGGTGCATCCCGCTTTGGGCGCATTTTGCCTCCCACCGGCCGGATAGTAGTCAGGGGATGTCGGATGTGTCAGGAGGTGGAGGCATGTGGCATCTGGAGCGCCCAGCCATCTCCCGCTATGGACGTTGGGTGCAGGTGCCGGGAGCTTGGCAGTTGGCAATACAGCAAAACCAGGTGATCAGGGGGCAGGTGGTATGCATTTCAGTGTGTGCTGATATTCACCAGGGAGGTGTGTCAGGGTGTCTGACGCCGCTGGGGGCCGGGGATCGCAGTGCCCCATCGCCACAGGAACGAGTAAGGAGGGTGGAACAGGGTCCGAGCAGAGCGTTCGGCATGCTGTCTTCCAATCTTGTCCTGCCTTACATGGCGATGCCAACCACAGATCCATATGCGCCTGCGCTGCTTCAGTCTGTGCCATTCGTTTGCCTGCTCCCTTCACTACTGTGACGTACCATCCATGCACCGAAGAGGCCAGCCGGCTAGGGCACACCTACCGCCAAAACCAGGCAGACCAGGCGAAACCCCACCTGGCCGCCCCAGACCGTCAGCCATATATAGGGAACGTAAGTAAGAGTCGACGTGGAAGGGGAGCACCACAGCTGGAAGTAATATTCTGTGCACGCCCGCCCGTATCCTGCAACACCACCGCACCCTGCCAACGATGGTCCGCATCGCAGACACCCTACCGCGCTCGTGGGGATCGCACCTTGCACGAGCAACATAACCCTGCACAGCCCCACTGCATCCAGCTGCCCCCCAGCACCTGCAGTCCACCAATCGCATGCTCGCTGTGTGGCACATACCGTACAATATCCTTCCGGTTGCACAATCCGCACTCCGTCACGCGGACCCTCACTCTTCAGTCTTCACTGACGAAAACTGCCATGCACCTCACCGCTCACCCCCCGCACCTGCCCGTAACCCAACCGCATGCCCCGATTCGCTGCCCACTGCGGCAGTACCCAGTCCCACCACCAGCGCTACCCACTCTGGTAGCAGACCACCGGCACCGACTCGCATCCTGCTCGACATGAAGCAACCTGCTGCCAATCGAGCACAACCATACCGACCATCCAAGGGATGCTCGTGTGCGTGCGCGCGCGTTGTGCTCGTTGGCGCTGGATCATCTCCAGAAACCACACCCCTAGCCGGGGACCTCCTCACAGTGTCTCCCCACGGTGCCTCTCCGGGCGGCGTCCTCAGCCTTCCAGCCCGCGCCGCCTGCGCGCCTCCGCCACGTACGAGCTCACGTGGCTGCCGTACACCTCCCGTACGAACGGCAGCAGGTAGTCCTGGCCTGTGATCCGGCCGCGGCAGTTGGCGGCGCCGCAGGAGCAGTCGAAGGGCTCCATGTCGTTGGCGCAGAAGGTGGCGTAGTCCATGGTCACCTGCTCGCCTGCAGTACGGTTGTACGGCAGGGCGCGAAGAAATCGTACCATGGCACGTTCAACGACAGTCGCGTACCATCAACAGAATGTCGCGTCACCAATGCGAGCATTTCGGCATACAAGAGCAGGGCTTAGAAGACACGTAGCAGGCCACATACTTAGCCTCCCTAGCAGCACGCCTCAACGTGCAAGGGTGCAATACATGGTTGGTATGCCCCCACGTGGACCCACACGTGCCCTCGCCACCCAGCAAAACAGCCGCCACTGCGTGAAGCAGCACCAAGAGCCGAGGCCACAACATAGCAGTGCACCATCAGGTAGGCTAAGACGCCCCCAGTGACGCACAGCGGGCTAACGGCAAGCACCCCACCTGGCGCGATGTCCCTCCGCGCCACTGCGTCCAGCCCCAGCAGCCACGTGTTGGGGTCGCACGAGTGGTTGAGAGGAGCCCAGGCGGCGGGGTCGTCCGACCAGGTGACCCAAACCTGGGGGCGGGAGTAGGGGTGGGGGTGGGGGTGGAGGCGGTAAGGAGGTGGGCGTGACGCGTTGACTCATGTGTGCGGGATACCGGGGGCCGCTAGCAGCAGCGCTACCCTTAGCAAGGGCAGAGCGACGGCCGTCGCGGCTTTCAAGCCGGCGACCAGAGAGAAAGTGCGGCATCACCTTACCACGTAGCCCCAGAGCAGTGTGCGGCGCACCAGGATGACACTCGCCTGTACTCGCCGGATTAATGTACCGCGCCCCGGCCATCCTCCTTTCGCCTCCTCGCCTTCCCCGACCCTTTACCACTACCCCATTACCCACGCCGCCCCCCCCCCCCCCCTCACCTCATCGCTGATGGGGTAGGCGTACGCCCCGAACCACGACCGCTGGCGGCTGCCCTCCGGCCAGCACCGCTCCACAAACCCCTTGCTGGCCAGCACGTGCGGCCGCTGCTCATTCCGCTGCACCACCTCCCCCGCACGGATGGGACCAACCGCCACCAGACCCCAGCCGCCGCCGCCGCCGCTGCTCCCGCTTCCGCTCGGAGGCACAGAATCATTACCGTCAACCCTTGTCCGGTTGCTCTCTGCTGCGGCTGCTGGCGCCGCGCCGGCTGCCGCTGTGGCGGCGGGCTGGCGTGGCGAGGCCCGAAAATACTTTGGGATGGCCTTCTTCTGCTTGAGCTCGTGACGCTTTACGGCCGAGGCCAGGATGGTGTCGATGAAGTGGATGTGGTTGCGCTTGCCTGCGGGAGGCAGAGGTGAACGTGCGAGGAGCAGATAGGGTCTCGCAGCTTCGAGTCAACTTACTGACGTGATCGTGGTCGTACCCAATACACCAGGGCTGTGTAAGGGGGCACTTGCCGTGTTATTCCGTTAAATACATCGTGAGACACAAGGCTCTCGCCTGCATGGCGGGGCTGCATGTGCACCTGCATCCCGGTGCAAGCCCACACCAATCCGTTGAATCCATGTCCAGCGACAAAAGGCAGTCTGCCGATCCGTGCGGTTCCGGCCAGTGCAGACACTGAACTCATCGTGTGCTAATACACATGCAGCTGTGTTCGTGTGCCCCAACCCACCTGTTGGGTCCAGCGACAGGATGTAGTCCGCGGAGCCGTGCAGCCCCGGGGGGTACAGCACGCCGCAGTTGGGGTTGATCTCCAGCAGGTACACCTCGCCGCGCTCGTCCACGCGGAAGTCGCACCTGCCGTACAGTGCCGTACGGCAGTGTCGTACGTCAGCGCCGCATGCACGGACTCACAGATCTATCCATGGTGGAAGCACTGTGCGAACATGTGCGAAGGCGTGGCGTGTGAGGTGCCACGTGCGGCATGGGCGCCGCGACCGCGCCGGGAAAGGGTTCAGTTCGGTCCTGTGCACACCCGCGACGGCGCAACACCAACAGCCGCAGCGGCCCCGCCCCCCATGCCGGCCTGCGCCATGACTCTTCCGCAACCACGAAAAGCCCGACCCTGGACCCTAGGCTACGCACAAATGAAAGTCGTTCCCAACCCATTCCTCACCTGGCCCTAGCCGCTAAAATACCGGTGTGCACAATGTTTCAGTCGTTCCTAACCAACTTCTCACCTGCCATAGCTTACCCCCCGAGTGGCCACGAAGGTGTTGCGGGCTGCCTCCTGCAAGGCCACCATGCCACTTCCTTAGGTGCCTACCGTATTGCACGTGTCAGGGCTGGTCAGAAATTCAAGTGGCCTCAAGGTTCGGCTGATGTCTCTTATGCCGTGATGGACGCGTGCGCAAGGTGCGGTCGGTACCCGACAGGACCGGGGTACAATGTTAACCGCGTCAGGTGCAAGCCAGGGAGGCATGTAGCCAAATCCGCAACCGCCAAACCACAATTGCCACGTGCACGAACATTCCTCGATTGGGTACATGTCCATGTGTCCTACAGAGCAGTCATACTGCACACGACACCCACGTGCCCACCACGCACCTTGAGCTTCTCGTTGAGTTCCGCGTCCTCGCAGGGCCTCCAGCTGAGGCTCTCGTAGTCCGTCCACTTGAGGTCAAAGTGTTTGAAGTCCTCCCCTGGCCCGAACGCGCACTCGATGGGCTGGTAGGCCACCGGCTCGAAGGTGCTGAGGTCGGGGTCGGCGGCGTGGGACCCCTGGAGCTGGTCCTGGCGCTGGGGACCGAGCAATAAGGGGACGGGGGCAAGAGGGGTTGGCTCTACCTAGATCGGAGGTATCGACGACAGCACAGGCCTTTCGGTAAAAGGGGACAGAGTTGCTCATGCGGAACGGTACACAGGCGGGGCAAGGAAGCGCTGCATGCTGGTGCGGGCGGGCTCAGTCGTGGCGCCACTCCATGCGACAAGCAACAAGGGCACCGGTATGGGCTCCCCTGAAGCACTGTGCGTGCGCCTGCCGGACTGTGCTGCCGCCACCAGGCTTCCACCACCAACACGGGTTTAATCCCTGCCTGAGTCTCTTTTCTGCACTCCTTTACATTGCAGCCCTGTGTGCCGTGCGAGTACTGTGTGCGCTCACCGGCTCCTCCACGACCAGCACGGTGAACTCCATGCCGGTCACGAACTCCTCCACCAGCGCCCCGCCAAAGGAGCCCACAAACAGGGCCACCTGGCGCACGCGTAATTGGCGGAGGGGAGGGGACACGTAAAAGGAGGGACGGAGCACAACATGAGCCGAAGTGAGTTCCGATGCCGTATGCGGGGAGCGCCGGCACGCTCGGGAAGCGGACCGCTTCACAAGCCCGTGCAACCGCGCTGCCCCACCGGCAGTGGTCACTCTTTTGGCTACTTGACTCTTCATGCACATGCCCACGCTGCCGCCGTCCCGCCTACGGCCCCCAGCTCGCACGCTCATACATGCCCTCTTAACCCACACACCGACACCCGCCCACACCTGTTCCCTCAGCTCCTGCTCGTTGGTCACCTTGCTCTTCTTGGTCATGCCCACGCTGCCGTAGCCGCTGGGGTGCTTGACGATGAGCGGGAAGCGCAGCCCCGTGCCGCCCCGCTCGGGGGGCGGGGCCAGGACGGCCTGCAGCCCCTCCTCCTGCCGCCCGGGGCCAGCCTCCACAACCGTCCAGGCGGGGACCTGCACGCATGGCCAGCAGGAGAACCAGCCTGGGGCGTCATAAATCAGTGGCAGACTAGCAGATCAGAAAGGACACGGGTTCGGGGTTCAGGCCGAAACACACAGCAGCGCGCTTCCCTTTGTACAGCTATTGCCGATGCCCCTTCCTCCCCGCCTTCCCTGCGGCCCGCAGTACGGTATAGGGGCAGGCGGAGTCAATACACGACAGTCATGTGCATTCACATTCTGGTGCATGCAGCATCGCAGAAGGCACCGGGACCACTCCCCACCTGCACCCCATAGTACATGGCCGCCATCTTCATCTCCACCTTTGACGGCTCGTAAAACGCAGCATTGGCGCCCGTGTATGGCACGTTGAGCCTGTACGACAGCGTACGGTAAAAAGCGCACGGCGGCACTAAACGCAGTATCCTGTCTACGCTGTGTGAGTTGGGGCACTCATGGCCGTGGTGGTGCTTAATCATGTTGAGCGGGGCGATGGCGTCCGCGCCGCTGGCCCCGAGGCCCGTCTCCGCCCACCTCCGCCCACGAGACGTGTCTTAACAGTCCAAGATACACTCCCGCCTGCGACCCTTCCCTACGCACGTCCATCGTCCCCTGCGCGCCGCCAGCGCCAACCTGACCGCAAGGCTGCTTGACCAAGGAACCCCACGCACTCACCCATCGGTCGCTCGCTTCAGGCATTTAACGCCCTGCGCCTGCGTCCTCAACGCACCCACTCGCGCCTCCCACGCCCCCGTCCCTTCCACGCGTCCTCCCCGCCCCTGGTCACTCCGTCCCCAGCCCCACATTCTCCACAACCCATTACCCAAGCTCCCCATTACTCACCCACCCCATCCTCTGCAGCAAACCCCATCCCCCACCCCTCCGGCGCCTCCACAACCACCTCCGTCCCACCTCTTACATTCCCCACACCCCATGTAGCTCCCTGCCTCCCACCAGCCCACACCCCTCACCTCTCCAGCGCCTCCACCACCTCCTTGCCCGCCCTGTCCTCGTCCCAACCCCCGTCGCACAGGTTGAGGAACACGTCCACCTGGCCGCCCTGCACCAGGGACACCAGCTGCGACGCGGCGGCAGCCTGCAGGGTGGAAGACAAGACACCAAGCACCACTATCAGAAGAGGGCCGGGTTGGCCAAGGAGGGCAGCGAAGGGGATAGGAAAAAAGTTGCGCACTTTTAAACTGCTGCTATCTGAAGGGCATACCCGTGCCCCCGGTTACCACACCTTTCGGATGTGGGCGCTGCTCCACTCGTACTTCCCGGTCGTGTCGTACGCATCGGGCTGCAGCGCACGGGCAACAGGGCGGGGGAGGGCCGGTACATCCGTATCGTACGGCAGCATGGGCCCACTGACCCGCGGCACAGCCGCACCGGCCCTATCGCGCGGCTTCCCGACGCTCGCGTCGGCCTAGCTCCCTCGCCTTTGCTTCGCTGAACCCTCATGCTTGTTGAGGCCCTCGTCCTGCCGAGGCCCCCACCACCAGGTTCTTTCCCCCGCAAAGCCGCCGAACTCCCCAAACGGACTGTAGGCTACCCCTCGATCATTGGTGTGGGACAAGCCCCCTTCCAGGCTGACGAGGGACGGGGTTTTCCATGGTCGACTGGCGAGCCTGTGTCTGGCTGTTTGGCAATGCCACTTGCCCTGAAGGTAGGCAGCACCGTTTCCCCCTGCCCACTTGTGCCGTTCACCCATAGCCCAGCCAGCTAGGCACGCTTCGACGCCTACCTTGCAGTCGGGGTCCACATCCTTGAAGGCGGAGCTGCTGCCCTCCAACGAGGAGTGCAGGACGCACACCCGCAGCTTGCGGTGGGGCTGGCCAACAAGCGCACCGCTCAACGGCTGGCCCGACTGCTGGACTGCAGCTACCACTGCAAACGTTGCAGTATAGGAACGTAGTTAGGAGAGTTCCTGTGGCGAATCGTTCATCCCTTTGACGCGGGCTGGCATCGGAGATGTCGCACCGGTGTCGGGCTTCCCAGCGACAGCGACCGCAGCGTCCAGGCAGGGCGCGATTAATTTTTCATCTGATTTATCATTTATAGGCATGGTCATCGCGCCCGGGGCCGTCCAGCGTTCCTACCTAACTAAAGGCTTGACGACAAGCAGCACGGTGCTACTGAAGATATCCAAGTGTATGTCGGTAATGCTCCACGTGGTTAGCGACAGAGCTGCACGTGCCTGAGATCTCAATGTCCCGGAGCAGGAAGCACGCGGCTCCGGACCTGGGTGACCTGGGTGCCAGGGGAGCTCCCCCGCTGGGGGCTGAGGGCCCAAGCCGCTCTAACGACAGGTTGGCCACACCACATGCCGGCATGCATGTACGCCTCCTGAGATATGCGCTATAAGGTGCGCTCACGTCTATAGCCTTGTCACAGCGTGCTGCGTATGAAGCCATTTCGCATCCGTCTGTGCAGGGCGCTCCCCTGACGCCGTAATGCGCCCGTGTCACGCACTCACGCTGTCGTAAGTTATCAGTCTTTCTGTAGAACCGGTCGCTCCCAAACAGTCACTCAGCACGTCAGCAGCCTTTACATGGCCCTTCCTGACCTCCTCGGCTTAGCATACCTTCCTGCCGTCACCACATACCACCTGTAGCACCATTGCTGCACACTTGTCACGCGAGTTACGGCTCTCACCCTGATGGATGGCGGACATGGAGGCCCCGCTTCCCACACGCGCTCTCGGCCTCCGCGTCACTCAGTTGTCTTCTGTTTGTCTGTTCCCTACCGCTCAGTCACCAACCGCCTCTCCTCTCTTCACTCCAAGATGCCTGTCTCGCCGCTGCTGCGTACGGACGACCTGCAGCTGCACCGCATCGGGAACACGCAAGGCCACGCCGCTCCCGCAGCCCCCACACATCCACTCTAGGCCTCACTCCATAGCTATAATGCAAGGCTGCATGCTAACTTGCTCACGGAACCTCAACACTCGACACCAAAACCAAAGGCGGCGGCCCCACACCGGGAACGCCCAAGGTGCCTCCTTGCACCACCCACCAACCGCCGTACTTCGCTCGCACACCGCAACGCTCCGATACACGCACGAAGTGCACCATCACCACAATGATCACCACCATCTTCACCACCACCACGACACACACGCCAGCGCACCCCACCCCCACGCATCCTACGCCCAATCCCATAGTCCCCTACACGAAGGTGAGCAGGGCCACACTGAGCCTGGGCCCCGGCGCCACCCCCAGCCGCCGCAGTGCCTCCCGCGCCCTCCGCCACTGCGCCGTGCCCAGCGCCCCGCCCGCGCCCACCAGCGCAGCCTCGGCCGCCCGCTGCAGGGCGGGAGGCGGGGGCCGGCCAAGCTGCGCCGCAGCCACCAGCGCCTGCACCAAACAGAGCGTGAAAGCAACGGGTTATGAAATTGGACGTCAGGTGCAGAGGGTGGATGGGACTTGTCGGTTGTGGCAGACAGACTGGCAGCTGTGCGGGCGCAGGGTGCATACTCGCTGGCAGGGCAGCATGTGCATGCAGATTCTGCACCACTGCATTTGCCACCACCCACCCGCACAGCCAGCTGGGCCGCCGTCACCGCCGCCGCCCGGCCGCCGCTGCCGCTATTGCCGCCGCCCCGTCGGCCGCGGCCCCTCGCCGCCGCCTCCGCCGCCGCCTCGGCCGCCTCCGCCGCCGCCAGCGCCGCCGCCAGGCATGCCGCCGCGTGGTCCTCCGCCTGCTGCATCAGGAACTGCAGCTCGTGGTGCAGGTCCGTGGTGCGACGGAGCAGCAGCTCTGCCTCCACACCACCAAGACCAGCAGCACCAGAAGCACAACCAGGGGCAGCACCCGCAGGAACACCACCGCTACTCGCGGGATGCTGCTCCCCGCTTGCTGCCGCAACAGGAGCAGCACGTGCCGCCTTCCGCTGCTGCTGCTGCTGCTGCTGCGCAGTCGGTGTGGCGTGGCTTAGGCTGAATGTGTGGAGGGCCGCGAGGGACTCCAGGGTGGACACCGTGTGGTACAGCTGCGGGGCGCCGGCGCCCGGAGGGCCCCGCCACGGCCTGGCAAGGTGCGCCTCGCCCTGCCTGGTGCCCGCTAGCTCCTGCACGGTCGAACAGACAGGGCGGCATTCAAGTCCAGGACGCAGCGCCAAGAGGCACTCTGCAGCAGCAGCAGTCGGGCAGATTGCAGGTGAACTGAATGCACCAACAGCAATTCCGTGCTGGTCAACCCACCGTGTATCTCCGCAGCACAGCGACAAGCAGCTCCCGCTCCTCAGGCAGCAGCGGCAGTAGGGGCGACGCCTCCTGCCCCTGCCCCTGCCCCGCATCAGGCCCCTGCCCCTGCGCCTGAGCTAGATGGGCCACTGCCTGTCGCCCTTGCTGTTCGGCGTCTGCGCTTCCCCTGGCGCCCGCCTGCGCTGCGTCTTCCCCTGCCACCGCCGCCAGCCCCCTCAGCAGCAGCATGCAGTCGACGGCATCACACGCGGACAGCGCATTGCGCGCCGCCACCGCGAACGCCTGCGTGCCAGGAACAAACGACACGGCGATTTAAGGTTCAGCGCACGCCCATGGCGGAACTTTCGGGTGGAAGAAGACATAATGGCGGAGTGCACGCCACGCAACAATGGACCTTGCTCAGCATGATACCGGCGCCCCAGCATAACATGCTACAGCTCCCTCACCGGGCAGCTGCGCGCAATCGCTTGGCTGCGGTACAGACATCCATCCGCCCCGCACTGCTTCCCTTCCGCTGAACGCAACGGACCCCGATCGCACCCACCTGCCTCCACCCGGGCTGCAGCCCCTCCCGCAGCCTCAGCTGCCTCAGCCTCAGCGGCAGGCGGCACAGCGCCTGGTGCGGCACGCCCTGCAGGCGGGGTGCTAGCCGGGACAGCGCAGCGCGCTGCACAGCGGGAAAGGGGAGGGAGCAAGCAGCAAGAGAAGCTCAGGGGCCGACTACATACCGGTACGGGAGGGGCACACGTGCGAGACGGCGTGCCAAAGAGGTCAACGTGTTGAAGTGCCGGTACTGTAATCCAGGCGGACCACAGGCACGCGCGTGCATACAGGGGCGTGCCCCATAGTAGGCGAACTGCGCTGGCTGCGGCTGTCCCGGGGTACGCACATGTTTGACCTGTCCCAAGCTGAGCTCCCCCCCCCACTCCCCCTCTCCCGTCCGCTGCTAACGACTCCGCGCCTCTGCCTCTTGCCCCCACTTCGCGCCGCTCCGCCCGCCCATGCTTCCGCTAGGTGAGTCCGGGGTTGCGATTAGTTGTTTTCTGTGCGGGC
>VFQN01000437.1_pt1 | contig 79783 bp, 72 predicted proteins | sample 3512371 | NCBI WGS metagenome assembly VFQN01 (sample SAMN10412370, study PRJNA504923) | tailings metagenome | isolation source: Replicate 2 from Balatoc abandoned mine | place: Philippines: Itogon, Benguet | collected 2017-08-28
ATCCGCGCGTGCAGTACGCGGCGTAATATCAGCTAAACCTTGGCCCAAGTAATAACTGCGGCGGAGAGGGCATTCTGCCGATGCAACGCCGGTTCGGAGAGCAGCGCGATCCGGAGGGCTGGGGACGGGCGGGGGGCTGTTTCGACCAGCTCGAATGTATGGCTCATGGTAGACGGTGCGCCGAGAGGGGCGCCGGAGTCCAGAGCAGCGGCAGGAGCGCGCTTGGGCCGATTTTGCGAACCTCTGAGCTATATCACTGGCGGCTTTTATCGGGTTTCTCTCCGCAACAGCAACGATCGCTCTCGCGTACTGCACAAGCCCATGTCGTTCAATGCGTTCGGCACGTCGTTCGCTGAGCTAAGGAACGCGGGTTTCGGTACGATCGACCGCAAATCCACCGATTTTGATGTATGACCGCGAACGCGAGGGCGACCATACATCGATTTGTCTACGATCGGCGATGTCGCTTGTCGGGATTTGCGGCGCTGAGGTTGAAAGGAGCGAGTGATAGGAGCGCGCGAAATGCACATTCTGTAACGAACGAGGCGATCGGCGATGGTCATTCCCGCCCCGGATCCCTCGCCGATTCACGCGGTGAGGGATCCACGACCTTTCCTTGAGGTCAACTCGTCGGAGGCATCCGGGTGGTCACAGCACTGTCCGACGCAACGACTGGGCGTTCAGCGCCACAATGATCGTGCTCACCGACATCAGGACCGCGCCGAATGCCGGGGACAGGGTGATGCCCCATGGGGCCAGCACCCCGGCGGCCAGCGGGATGGCGACCACGTTGTATCCGGCCGCCCACCACAAGTTTTGCACCATCTTGCGATAGGTCACCCGAGAGAGCGTCAGAATGCGAGAGACGTCTCGCGGATCACTCCGCACCAGCACGACGTCACCGGCTTCAACCGCCACGTCGGTACCGGCGCCGACCGCGATTCCGACGTCGGCCATGGCGAGCGCCGGTGCATCGTTCACGCCATCGCCCACCATCGCGACGCGATGCCCTCCCTGCTGCAACCGCTGGATCTCGGCCGCCTTGCCGTCGGGCATCACCCCGGTCAACACCCGGTCGATGCCGAGAGACTTCGCGACCACCTCGGCAACCGCACGCGTGTCGCCGGTCATCATCACCACCTGTATGCCAGCCGCGCGCAATGCCCGTACGGCCTCGGCAGACTCTGGACGCACAGCGTCCGCGACCGTGAACGACGCCAGCAAGCGATGAGTCGCGTGGGAACGCTCAGGAACCTCCTCGACGAGATGTATGGTCCCCTGCCCCGTGCGCGCCCCGGCCTCGATGAATGCCGCTGCGGCAGCCGACGGTGAGACCGACAGCCGTTCCAGAAGGGTCGGACCTCCGACGTACAATACGCGCCCGTCCACCATCGCTTTCACGCCAATTCCCGGCATCGCCTCGAAATCATGCACTCGGAGCGGACCCAGCTGGCGGTCATTCGCGCTCTTAACGATGGCCTTGGCCACCGGGTGCTCGGCGTCATGCTCGACTGCCGCAGCCAGCTGCAGCGCTGCATCGACCGTGGTTCCGTCCGCGGTGAATTGATCCACGACACGATGGTCGCCGAGCGTGAGCGTACCGGTCTTGTCGAACACCACGGTGTCGAGCAACCGTGCGTTCTCCAGTCCGCGACGATCACGTACGAGGAGACCGCTCTGAGCTCCGAGCGTGGTGGAGATCGCGAGGACCAGAGGAACCGCGAGCCCGAGCGCGTGCGGGCACGCGATCACCAGCACCGTGACCAACCGCTCCACGGCCTTCGCGCCACTCGCACCCGCCGCGATCCACGCGATGAACGTGAGCGCTCCCGCTCCGAGCGCCACCCATGTCAAATACTGCGCCGCGCGGTCGGCCAGCATCTGGGCGCGTGATTTCGATTGCTGAGCGTCCGCGACGAGCCGCATGATGCCCGAAAGCGCGGTGCGCTCACCGACGGCCGTCACGTCCACGCGTAGCGCGCCCGCGCCGTTGACGGTTCCGGCAATCACACGGTCTCCGACCGCCTTGCTTACGGGAACCGATTCGCCGGTGATCATCGACTCATCGAGCGTGCTCGTGCCGCTTCGCACGACGCCGTCAGCGGGGACGTGCGCCCCGGGGCGTACGAGCACGATATCGCCGACGGCCAGCGCGCTCATCGGCACCACTTCCACGTGCTCCTGGTCCCCCATCACATGCACGCGGCTGGCCTGATCCGGCAGCAGTTTCGCCAAGGCTCCGAGCGCCCCCTGAGCCTGGTCGATGGATCGCATTTCCATCCAGTGACCGAGCAGCATGATGGTCACGAGCGTGGCGAGTTCCTCCCACAGTGGCATGCCCGGGTAGCCGAGCGTGACCGCCGTGCTGAACACAAACGCCACGACGATGGCGAGTGAGATCAACGACATCATGCCGGGCATTCGATCCCTCAGCTCGCCGACAGCCCCCCGCAAGAACGGAGGGCCACCGTACGCAAACACGGCGGTGCCGAACACCGCCGGAATCCAGCGTGAGCCGGCGAACGACGGCGCATGATAGGCGAGCGCGTCCTGCAGCATGTGCCCCCAGACGAGCGTCGGCACGCTGAGGAGCAGCGAAAGCCAGAACTTGTCGCGGAACATCGCCACCGAGTGGCCCGCGTGCTTGTCGTGCGTACCGTGATCGCGGTGAGCCGGCTCTCCCGCGCGGAGAGTGGCTTCGCTTGTGTGCCCCGCGGCATCCACGTGATGCGCAGACGGATCATCGGTCTGTGTCCGCGTTGGGTCGTGGGCACCATGGCTATGAGACGCGTTCATGCATTCCTCCGGCGCTGTCGGCGCGGCTGTCGCAATCGATGATACTGCGGGCTCGGCGGAGCCCCCGCCGTCCAGCCGTCCCATTCCCGCTGGTGGCGCTCTCCGGGACTCCGTAGTTTACGCAGCATAAACTCAGATGCCGAATACCCCCCAACCTGCGCGCCGCCATGACCCGACTCGTTCGCCTCGCCACCCTCACTGCCGCGCTGACGTTGTGCGGTGTTGCCGCTCCGCTCTCGGCGCAATCCAACCGCAGTGATTCCACCGCGGCCGTCGCCGCCGTTGAGCAGTTTCACGCCGCCTTGGCCGCCGGCGACTCAGTTCGCGCAACCGCCCTGCTCGCCACTGATGTCATGGTGCTCGAGAGCGGCGCCATTCAGACTCGCGCCGAGTATCTCGGACATCACCTCGGTGCCGACATGGCGGCCAGCAAGGATTCCAAGGCCGTGCGCAGCCTGGTGCAGGTTCGCCTCATTGGCGGCACCGCCTACGTGGTATCCAAGTCGGTCACGCCGCCAAGTGGCGCCGAACGATCGAATGGCTCGGAGATGGCCGAGTTGATGGTGCTCTCCAAGGACGCCTCGGGGTGGAGCATCCGCGCGGTGCACTGGTCGTCGCGCCGTCGGCGGGCGTAGAGAGAGGCGCAGCCCCGCGAAGCGGCCGCCAGGCGTCTTCGATCTCATGCACCACGCGCGGCGTCGCGCGTGGTCAGTGGTGGCCCGCTTCGACGGGAGCGGCAGCCCCTGGCCGAACGGCGGCATCGCGTACCGCTGTCGCCGCGAGCTTCCACAGCAGCCAGGAGGCGAGCAGTACCGGAAGGACTATCGCCAGACGCTGGGCGACACGGTCCGCGATGCGTTGACGCGCGAGTGCGCGCACGGCGCCCGCCTCTCCGAGGGACGGCCGCGTCGAACTGCCGTCCTCGCGCGATTCTCGCACAGCGGTTTCCCCTGCGCGCTGCCATCGCCGCCGCTGCATGACCCAGCCGGTGACAAGGACCGCCCACAGCACGCCTTGCGTGACGGCGAAGACCAGATGATCGACGAGGCTGTTGCCAGACAGGGCGAGCGTGTGCGCTGCCAGCAAGGGGTCGAAGAATCGCCAGAACCGCGGGCGCCGTTGAACGACGTCACCCGTTGCCTGAGAGACGTAGATATCCGACGTCCACGGGTCCGCGAATCGAAAACGGTACGCCTCCACCGGGCGATTCAGATCCGTCACGAGCTGTGGCCCGGATCCCACCAGGAAGAAGGATGGGCGTCCCACCACTTGCCCTTGCGCAATCGCGCCGGCCTGATCGGGCCGCAGTGTAGGCAGCGGCGTCGCGGTACACGCGTCGTAGACGATCGGGGGACGGTCCCGGCGCCAGGTGACCATCCACACGTCTCGATCCCCGAGGCGGCGCCATTCGATGGCCTGCGCCGGTACGTCGCCAGTGGCCGAAGTGTTGGCGATGCGCGTGAGCACAGTGGCCGGGTCCGCCAATGGGGCGTCCGTTGGGAATCCGCCGTGCCAGTCAGCCGCGATGCTGGCGGTGCCGCGGAATGCGTGCTCGAGCGGCCCGAGGCACAGCCAGAGGTACATGCCAACGGCCAGCTGAATCACGAGCACTCCACCGATCGTGCCACCCGCCAGCCGATGCCACCAACGCGCATCCGTCCAACTTCCGGCCTCGACGGGAGTGACACTGGTCGCGCGAAGCGCGTACCGCGATCGTCGCCGCCACAGCAACCACAACCCGAGTACGGTCGTCCCCACCAACGCCATCCCAAGGCCGTACAGCAGCGACGTCCACAGCGCGAGCCGCTCGGTGTACTGCACCACATGAAAGCGCCGATACCACCACTCGAAGGTCGCGGCGCGTTCGTCGAAGCGACGAAGCGTACGCCCCTCGTCGCGCGACAGCACGAGCGTCGCGCGCTGCTGTCCCTCGAGCCGGGCCCGCACGGCCGAAACTGGCCCGCCGAGATAGAAGCGATTGGCCTCGGGCGCCGACGTCAGTTCCACGACACGGCTGCCAACCAAAGCCTCGTTGGCCACGGCGGTCAGCAGCGAATCCGGTAACGGGTCCAGACGCTTCCCCGTGCGCGCGTCGAATGTGCGCGCGAGCGCATTCGGCCCCGTCTTCACGACGTACCACATGTAGGGGCCGCGTGACTCGAGTCGAAGGGAGAAAACCTTCGCCTCGTCAGGAGCGGCGAGCTTGAGAATGGCCGCCGGCGTCCACGGCGCGCGCTCGAGCGGTAGCGGAATCGAATTGGTGGGCCGGAGCGTGAACACACCGGCAAGACCATTCGACGCCCCGGCGGTAGCAAGCGTCATCGCGGTGGCCGAGACCATCCAGGCGAGCAGTGGAATGGTGAAGAGCATGCCGCCCCACCGATGCCAACGCGCGAGATGGGACGTGCGCAGGGCACGTCCCATCGATGATATCTCCGCCTCCGATGCGCGCGACCTACGCACCGGGCATTGGCGGATCCGACGCGCGACGAGCACGGGACGCGGTGTGCGAGTGGCGGACGACCCATCGGCCCGTTGTCCCGCTCCCCTTGCGCTCCAGGATCACCGTCCCGCGACCGAAATTATCGACGGCGCGATCACCCATCTTGGCCTGCAACGCATAGCTGACGGTGGCCCACGCGGTGGCACCGTCCACGTGCACATCGATCTCGATGGGACGATACCGAAACTCCTTCATCTCTTTGAGCTCGGGTCCGAGATGATGATCCCGATAGTCCGCCCACCCGCGGTTCACGCCGGCGCCCTCGAAAATGGTGAGCGCCTCACCCGCGTACAGCGTGTCCAACGCCGCCATGTCGCCTCGCTCCTGCGCGGAGAACACGGCCGTGATCACCGCGCGGACCGCGCGGTCGGCATCGGCGGTTGGGCGCTGTGCGGCGAGGGAGCCACCGCTCAAGACGAAACTGGCGAGCAAGACCGGCAACACCCGCCCCGAAATTCGCATGGCCGGCATCACTGGATCATGAAGGTGAACGACCCGCTCATCGGGTGGCCGTCCTCGCCGGCCACTGTGAACTTGACCGTATACGCCCCCTTGGCCAACGGCTTGACGACGCGCGCCACCAGCGTCTCACCGCCGTCCGCTGTCAGCTCGCCGAGGGCATGCGTGTCCGTGGTGCCCTGCCACAACGACACGCGCGACATCTTGAGCTCGAGCCCTTCACTGAACGTCAGGCGCAGCTCTTTGGGGGCCGCGACACTCGCCCCCGCTGCGGGCAGCGAACTCTTGAGCTTCGCGTGCGGCAGAAGGCGCAGCACCACCGTCGCCGGGGTGTTCGGTACCGTCGGCAGCGACACCGACGGAAGTACCAGAGAAACTGCAAGTCCAAGCGAAACGAAGGAAAGCATAGATCGGGCCCGGAAAGTGTTTGACGAACGTCGTGTACCGCGACAATAAGAAGTATACCAGTTCGCTTTACGAGCCGTAAAGGGTACCGCTAGTGCCCGCGGTGCGGACAATCACGGCCGCCGTCCGGCAGGAGTGGCCCCTGAACGCCCCACCGACAAAACAGATGTGCGAGCGATCGGACACCTTCATGAGCGCAGTGCGCCCCCGCCCGATGCGATGCCCCATGCGACGGAAGGGCATGGAGGTCGACCACGCCGGACGCGGTACTGATCACGAGCATGACGACGGCGCCGCCAAGTGCGCGGCCTGACGAGCGTGGACGGGGGGAGACATCCGCACCGATCAGGCGTCTGACACGGCGATCCAGCATGTCCTTTTCGGAGAAACCCCGGCACGGCGGACGCAAACGCCGCCGACGCGGGTGGGATCCGCCAGGCGCCGAGCTTGACCAACGCATTGGCCAACACGAAGGGATCGTTGAAGCCACCGGCCGCGTCGTCGGCGGCGATCTCCGCCTCATCGGCGATGTCCTCAGCGATCTGTCGAAGCGCAGGTACCCAGAACAGCACATGCGACAGGCCGCGCAGGACGGCGAAACGCAAGGGGTCCCGCCGGCGTGCGTGCGCGGCCTCGTGCGCCAGCACGGCGACCAGTTCGGCTTCGGTGAGCGACGCCTCACCCTCGAGCAAGGTCGACGAGATATAGACCCGAGGTGACCATGAGCCCAGCGTAAACGCGGGCAGCGGTAGACCATCCACCACCAAGAGCCTCGCCGGATCGAGACCGGCCGTCTGAGCGACGCGTGCCAAGCCGTCGGACCACTCACGCACGCGGATCCCCTGCAGGGTGCGCCGGGCACGCCGCGTCAGGCGAATTCGATCGACGATCGCCCACACGAGGCCAGCGGCCACTACGACGTGCAACGCGCGGTGCACCGGCGCCATGAACTCGTGCAAGGCGATGAGGCAGAGCGCACCAATGTGGTCGCTCCCCGAGAGCGGACGATCGACCACCCCAAGGATGTGCCCGCCGATGACCGGCGCCAGCGATCCAAGGAGCAGCAGCGCGAGCGCGATCACCAGGCCACGCTGGTAGCGCAACTCACGGCGCCCGGTATCGCGGCGCAACCACGCGCGATCGCGCGTCTCAGCCACGACGCGTCTTCGCTTCCTGCACCAGTCGCGCCAGCTCATCCAACTGTGCTGGATCGCGCTCGGCGAGCACGTCGACAAAGGACGCGGCGAGTCGCGCCGGGGCGAAGTCGATCACGCCTTCGATGAGGCGCCTCGATGCGTACTCCCGGAACGCCTCGGGTGTCATGTTAGCGCTGTAGTGCAACAGGTCCCGCTGCTTCCGCCGCGAAAGAATGTGCTTGGCCACGAGCTTGTTGAGGACCGTGACCACCGTGAGGAGGGCCACCTCGTGGTCGCGAACGATGACCTCGTGCACAGCCCGAGCCGGCACCGGTGCGCCGAGGCTCCAGACCGCCTCCAACACGCGTGCCTCGAGATCGCCAAGGATCTTGCCAAGGCCGTCAGCGGAGAGCCGGATGGCGTCAAGCAACTTCGGGCCGCGAGGTTTGCGAGCGGTCATTTCGGACGGTCCGGTTGAAAAGTCGGTGGTGGCGGATGATGGTGCGGCGCGGCGGGTGGGGACGCGGACGGTTCGACTATGATGCCGTCACGCGCAAGCTCCTCCGGACGCGCCGCCTGTGCCAGCGTGCCGGCGGGCGGCTCCCACCAGCGCGCTTCGTCGCCGGCCCGCAGCATGGGGCGCACCTTGAGCACGGTGAACATGCCCCCCATGTCGATGTATCCGTACGGTCCGGTCGTGCCGAACATCGGCGTGCTATTCGGGGGCACGGGCATCCCCATCTCACCCATATCCCCCATCCCGTCGGTACCCATCGTCATATACGAGGGCAGGATCGGCTGCACCGCGCGATCCACCGCGGCGGCATCCACACCGAGCATGTTGATGCCCGAGTGGCCCATCTGTGTCATGGTATGATGCGACATGTGGCAGTGCAGCGCCCAATCGCCCGGATTGTCAGCGATGAACTCCATCGTTCTCGTACAGCCGACAGGAACCAGTTGCGTGACCTCCGGCCAGCGAGCCAACGGCGGAATGACGCCACCGTCCGTCTCGGTCAGTGTCCACGCGTGGCCGTGAATGTGAATGGAGTGATGACTCATCGCACTGAGGTTGCCGAGTCGAATGCGCACGTGGTCGTTCTGTTTGACCATGAGCGGCGCCGTTCCGGGAAAGGCTTTGCCGTTAAACGTGAGCACGTTGAACTCGAGCATCTCGTTCGGATCCGGGCGGCGCGCCCCCGGGAGTACCTTCCATTCACTCGACAACAGCACGAAATCACGATCTGGCCGACGCGCACTGATGCGGGGATGCACGATGAACATGCCCATCATCCCGAGCGCCTGCTGCGTCATCTCGTCACGATGCGAGTGATACATGAAGGTGCCATGCTGCCGCAGTGTGAATTCATACTTGAACGTGGCGCCAGCCGGGATGGGCGCTTGACTGAGCCCGGACACTCCGTCCATACCCGACGGGAGCAAAATGCCGTGCCAGTGTACGCTCGTGGCGGCCGGCAGGCGATTCGTCACGTAGATACGTACACGATCTCCCTCGACCGCCTCGATCGTGGGCCCGGGCGTCCGCCCATTGAATCCCCAACACTCGGCGGTCAGCCCAGGTGCGAACTCATGCTGTAACGGTTCGGCAACCAGATGAAAAACCTTCACTCCTTGCACGACGCGGAACGGCAGCGCGGCGCCGTTCGGCGTGATCACGGGCGTGTAGTCACGGCCGGGCAGCCCCGGCGCGAATACGACACCCGCCTGGTGATCGACCGTGGAGGCCGCGAGTGCGGAGGCGGCGCGCGGGCCCAGGGCCGCCAGTCCCACCGCCGCCGCGCCGGACTTCAGCAGCGTGCGCCGGTCCACGGCCGACGGGTGATTGAAGTCGCTCATGGAATGCGCGTCCCCAGCGCCTGTTCGAGGTGGTAGCGCGCGATCCAATAGTCCCGCAGGGACTCGATATACCCCTGCCCGGCCTCCAACTCAGCCTGTTGCGCCGCCAGCAGACCAAAGACCCCGATCGCCATCGAGTTGTACAGCAACTGTGTTTCCCGCGTGACTCGTTGGCGCAGCGGCAACACGTCCGCCTGATACCGCGTCGCCCGACGCTGTGCCGCGTCCAGTTGCGCCAGACTCTCCCGAACTTCCGAGCGCACCTCCCGTATCAATCCCTCCTGACGCGCCACCGCCTGTCGCAACGCAGCCTGTGCGCGCTGCAACCGTGCCTGCCCTCGATCAAACAGTGGCAGGGGCACGGACAACCCAGGTCCACGCAGCATGCGACTCCCTTCCGCTTCTCCCGAGTAAGCCAGCGAGCCGTCGGCGAGGTACCGAAAGCGTGACGTCAATCCAACCTCGCGCGCGCTCGCATTGATCTCGGACAGGGCGGCCGCGAGGTCCAAACGCGAATTCACCGCGAGCGCCACGAGTGAGTCGCGGGGCGGCATCGCGCCCGCGAGATCGGCGAGCCGAGCGGGTAGTCGCAGGGAATCTCCCGGCACGTCGACGCCGAGCGCGCGCACCAGGCGCTCACGGCTTGCCGCTGCCTCCCCCTCCGCGCGCAACACGGCGGCGTCACTCTCGGCAGCACGAGCCCGCTCGCTGGCGAGATCGAGATCGAGCAGGTTTCCGACCTGATGCACCAAGGCGGCCGTCGTGGCCGACGCCTGGGCCGCCTGACGCGTGCGTCGCCGAAGGTCGAGGCTCTGCTCGGCGGCAACGGTCTCGGCGAGCGCGCTCCGCGCGTCCGTCACCGCGCGAAAGACCGCATCCGCCACCTGCAAGGTGGTGGTCTCCAAACGCGCCCTCGCGACGCGGGTGCGCAGCGGGCGCCGCAGCAGTTCCACGAAGGACAGCGCGACCGAAAACTCCTGAAAGCGTCCCTCCGTAAACCGATCCACCGAAGCGAGCGGATTGCTGAGCAGACCGGCCTGCACGACGTCAGCCTGAGCCAGGCCGATCTCCTCATAGAGGGACCGCAGGCGCGGCTGTGCCAGCAGGGTGACGCGCACGACGGCGTCCGGCGTCAACGGTCTGGCCAGCATGGCACGGACGCTGTCCGATGCCACGAGCGAGTCGACGCCGCGCATGCGGGGGGCGGCGACGCCGGTACGCGCGACCAGCAGGGCATCCACCGGCTGGGTGGCGAGCCCCGGGCGACGCGGCCCGCATGCCGGCAGGGCCACGAGCATCGCCCCCAGCAGCAGCGCGCGAAGCCCGCTGGGCCGGTGAGAGCGAGCCTCTTCACGTTGAACAGGAATCACGGTCAACAAGAGCTGGACGAAAGGAGCGACGATCGGCACTTTATGATGCATAAAGTGCCGTCACTCACACCGCAATCCTGCTGACCATGGTTCACACTCCCCGTCGACTTGCTCGCGCCGCGCTTGTCGGAATCGTCACGGTCGCGTCGTCCTCCGTACTCCTGGCGCACGATACCTGGCTGCTGCCCGACCTCTTTGCGGTCGCGCAGGGTCGACCCGTCGAACTCTCGGCGCGTGCCGGCGGCGGGAAGTTTCCGGACGGGAGCGCCGTGCCGCTCGATCGCGTCGCATCGGTTCGGGTGATCGGTGCCACGAGCGACAACGTGGCTACCGATGTCGTCGCGTCCGCGGGCGCGCTCCGCATCACCGCCAAGCCCACATCCGACGGACAGTATCTGGTCGTACTGGCCACGAAACCGAGCACACTGGCCAACACATCAGCCGGATTTCTCAAGTTCCTCGCCGCCGAGGGCGCGAGCGCCGAGGCGCGCCGACTCAGCGAGACCTCGCTGACGCGCGACGCGGACAGCGTGATTTTCGAACATGGCGTGCTCGCATCGACCGTCGCCGAGATTGGCACTGGCGGCCCCCGCGCGTTTTCGCGCGCCGGCATTCTCCCCCTCGGCATCGTCCCGCTGGTCGATCCGGCCAGTCTGCGCGTCGGCGATACTCTGCGCGTGCGACTCACGGCCGACGGGCGACCGGTGCCGCGCATGGGTGTGGACGTGAAGACCGCCCTCGACACCACGGTGCGCGGCACCGGCGAGTACACCTCGATGATCGCCGATTCTGCTGGTGTCGTGGCCATCCCCGTGTCCCGTGCCGGCGCATGGATGCTGCGGACGGCATGGGTGGCGCCGACGCAGGCGGCGGGATCACGCATGGTACGCACGCGTGTGTGGCGCGCGACGTTCGTGTGGAGCGTGCGACCGCGCCGCTGAGTGCTCGGCGGCGACGCCAAGCACGCGAGTTCCGCCGGCTCCGGCTTTCTCCTCGAAGACGTCAGCGTTCACCCGACTCCCGGCGCCTTTATCCAGCGTAAACTGTCGTAGCCGGACGGTGCGCGGACGGTGCGCGGGCGGTGACGTCGGTCGCCGAGCTGGCCGAGGACAGACGAGCCGACGAGTTCCTCGTCCCGGTCGCCTGCTCTCCACCTCGCTACCGAGGGTGGCTATGCCGCGTTTACTGACGCGATTCGTGCGGTTGGCTGCGGCCGCGGCCGTGACCGGCTGCCTGCCGGCCGGCGGCGGGCACATGGGCGGCATGATGCGCGGAGGCGCGATGCCGCAGGATTCCGTCATGGCTATGCCGGCGGCACGGGAGGCGTGCCCAACCGTGATCAAGGAGCGCACGGAGGGCACGTGGCGCGTCACGCTCACCCTGCCATGGGCCGCGCCGACAGACTCTTTGCTGTACTTCGTGGACGTCCTCGCGACTGGTACGGACACATCGGCGTCCGGGGCCCGTGTCACGCTTGTCGTGCGATCCGAGTCAGATGCCGCGATCACACCGGCCTTTCAATCGACGATCACAACGCCAGGCACGGATGGACGATATCCGTTTGCGCCCTCGCTGCTTCGGCGCGGTCGCTATCGCGCCATCGTCACCGTGGCCGACACTGCTCGGCGGACGAACACGGCGACGGTCGAGCAGGAGATTGTGTTCGATGGCTGTGGCAGGCCGATGACGCATCCCAAACGTTTGTCGCGGGCTCCCGCGGCGCTTTCCTGGCTCGGCGTTGGGGCGGTGATCATGGGGGGCATAATGCTTCGGGGGATCCGGTGACGCGATTGCGCGACCATCTGGAGCTCGTTGCCGCCTCCGCGTGCGTGGGCCTGCTCTTCGGCGTGCTGCTGTTGCATCCGCTAACCATGGTGATCTATTGGTACGAATTCCATCCCGACATTGCGGGAGTGACGGATGTCGCGCAATTCGTGCTGTCGCGAATGCGCGCCGGGTTCCTTCCATCGATGTGGCTCATGACAGGGCTGTTCGCCCTGATGGGGGTGGGCGTGGGTGTCGCCGTCGGGTACTCGCTTCGCGTTGTCTATCGGCGTGCGCGTCAGGTCGATCAGCTGGAAGCAGAGCTCGGGCGGAGCCTCACATCGCTACTCGCGTCGGGCGAGAGTGAGACTCTCGAATTCAAGGCAAGCGCGCGGTGGGACCATAGTGCCGGGCGCGTGAATCGAGTCTTGGAACTCGCGGTGATGCGCTCGGTCGCGGCGCTCATGAATACCCGCGGTGGCAGCGTCCTCATCGGAGTGGACGACGCGGGACATCCGTGCGGAATCGTGTCGGACCTGGCGACACTTCGTCGCAAGAGCCGAGATGGCTTTCAGCAGTACGTGATCGGCTTGGTCGAACAGCACCTCGGGACGGCGGCATGCCGCTTCGTGCACGTATTCTTTCACGCCGTGGGCGCCCACGACGTCTGCCGTGTGCTCGTCGAGCGCGCGCCGTGGCCGGTGTTCCTCACTGATCAGGAGGTCGCCCGGTACTTCATTCGAACTGGCAACAGCTCTCGCGAACTCGATGCGCGCGAAGCGCTGCAACACGTCATCGGCGAATCGAACGCACATGACTGAGCACGCCTTCACGACTGAGCTCCCCACGCCGTTCGGATCGTCCGCCGAATCGGACGAGGCGTGGTTTTGCACGTGGCGTCGACGTGAACTCGCTCGCGTCGACGCCGCTGGTCTAGCGTATCTTGACTACACCGGTGCGAGTCTCTTTGCGGCATCCGTCGTCGCGCAGGATGTGTCGCGTCTGTCGACGACGGTTCTCGGGAATCCCCACTCGCATTCGGCGCCCTCCCTGGCGGCGACCGATGCGATCGCGCGGGCCCGTCAGGCGGTGCTGGAGTTTCTCGGCGCGGACGACGCCGAGTACGCGGTGATCTTCACCGCCAATGCCTCCGCTGCGTGCAAGCTTGTCGGCGAGAGTTTCCCCTTCGGGACCGAAAGTGCGCTGCTCTTGGCCGCCGACAATCATAATTCCGTCGTGGGCATTCGAGAGTTCGCGCGGGCGCGCGGGGCCACGGTGAAACTTCTGCCGATTTCCGAAGAGCTGCGGCTGACCGTTCAGCCGGAGACACTCCCGGCCGCTGCGAAGGCTCCGTCGCTGCTGGCAACGCTGAAAGCCCGGATGGCGTCTCCGGTGCAACGTCGCTGACCGAACTGATTCCGGGGGTGGGCACCACGTTCACCGCGTTGCCGACGATCACCCTGTTCGCCGGCGCGCATCGCGGATTCAGTCCGCCGCGCAACGAGGACATCATCAGCAACACGACCGGCAGCGTGGTGGAGCTCGATCCCGAGCGCAGCTGGAACTACGAGGCCGGCCTGCGCTGGGTACCGCGTGCAACGTGGACGGTGGACATGACCGCCTTCCGGATGGACTTCTCCAACCAGATCATCCCGGCCAGCGTCGCCGGTGGTACCGGCGCCACGCTGACGAGCGCTGGCCGCACGCTGCATCAGGGGCTGGAGCTGGACGTCCGCGCCGACCTGGGTGCCGGGCGCGCCGTGACGCCGTTCGTGCGGCTCGCCACGACGTGGGTGCCGGTCGCGCGCACCGTGGGCACCCGCTTCGCCTACATCGGGACCGGTGGCGCTGACGTCGCGAGCAAAGTGTACGCTGAGCAGAATGGGACGGGTACGCGCAGCCGGCTGGACGTGAGCGGGAAGCGCCTGCCGTATGCGCCGGAGCTGACGACCACGGCGACACTCGGTTTGCGGCATCGTGGCGGCGCCGACGCATCCGTCGAGGCGGTGCACATCGGCCAGCAGTTCGGCGATGCGGCCAACACGCGTGTAACCGTGGCCGATGGGCAGCAGGGCATCCTGCCGACGAACACCGTCTGGAATGTCGCCGGGAACGTGCCGCTGCGGCGACTGGGCCTGATCGCGTTTGCGACGGTCAAGAACCTCTTCGGGGAACTCGTGATTGTGGATCGCACCCGAGGGCTGCTACCAGGTGTACAGCGCTTGGTTCAGGTAGGCGTCGAACGGTCATTCTGATCACGGGTTGCCACGCCACGCGCGGCATCCCGCGCGCCGGCAGGACCTACGGATTCAGTTGAACGAGTCTCCCAGATTGTCGGGGCAATTCTTGGTGTCGTTAGCGTAATGAGGAGGCACACGAGGCGGCACATCGCTAAACCGCTGTCTCGCGCAACTCATTGGAAAGTGAGTCAGAAAGTGCGCGACGCGACGCGAATCGCTCCGCACTAGCCCCACGACGCCCGCCTCTACGCCGTCGTCAGGTTCCGCGACAGCGGCAATGCTCACGTCGGCCGTGCTCAATGCCGGGGCGGTGTTCACGCCATCGCCCACTATCGCCACACGTTTAGACTGCCCACACAGACGCTCGATGTGCGCCGACTTCGCCTCTCGCAGGACCTCGCCGAGCGCGGCCAGTGAGATCACGCCCTGGCCCGCCTCGATAATCTCGCCCGCGAACCACCGGATCTGCTCGCTTGGCGTCACACTAGCGGCCGCACGATCGTGGTTTCGCCGGCCCGTGTCGTGCAGCGGAGCGATGGACGCTTAGCTGCGCGTTGCCACTCGAAGTCGTACCGCATGTCTTCCGCGTGCCGGTCGGTGTTGTTGAACCACTGCCGGAAGAATTCGATCTGGAGCGTCGTCGCCGTTGGCAGTGGGCATCCGCCACGATCCGGCTTAAGACACCGCGGATCATCCTGCGCCTCGAGCGCCGCTCGTTGGATAATCCGGTGCCTCTCCGTGAGCATCTCGAGGGGTCGTGTACTGCTTGTTCCAAAGGACCGCATCGGTGGGCGTGCGCTGCGCAGCCATAGACTGCGGCGAGGGCGACACCGGTCGCGGCATTGTCGCGATTTGTCCGGCCGCCGCGCTGCCTGATCAGGCATTCCCCGGTTCTCTCGCGACGGCTGGAACACACCGCCCGTTCACGCGCGTGAAATACGGAGAGCCCGCGTCATTTGGGGCACTCGCTTCTATGCTATCGTGCCACGTGCATGTATCGACGCTGCGTCGATTGGACGGCGAGCAACCGCTCATCGCCACGACAACCGCAGCACACGGCGGAGCCGGACCGCAAATCACCCGGTGCCACGCGCCGAGCCAGCGGCGTCGAAAGCTGCCGGTGGCTCCGACGCGCGACGTCGATACTCGAACTCATACCACCCTGCTGCCCATGCGCTCGCAGGACTCGGCACACCGGCGACATGCCTCCGCGCACTGCTGCATCATCGCATCTCCTCCGCCTACGGTCTCGCACGCACGCGCGCAGGTACGACAAGCCTCGGCGCACACCTTGCACGCCTGCGCGTACATATACGAGCCGCGGAGCATGACATCTGCTGAGGTGTGGCAGATCTTCGCGCAGTCGACGAGGATGTTCTGGTGTTCGACGCTGGCATGCTGGCCGCCGAGCGTGAGACAATGCACGGCAGTGGCCGTGCACGTGGCGTAGCAGTCGAGGCATTCGCGGATGCACTGCTGCATCTCGGCATTCGACATGCCATGCGAGTGGTCGTGGGCCATGGGGTCTCCTGGAGGTAGGCGGCGCGAGCCGCATGAGCCGCCCTTCTCGAAGCTCGAGGGCGCGGCGGGTGTCTTCCATCGACTGCAGGAGGCGTACCGTGCTTTATCCCGCGTAAATGCGCACATCGACACGGTTTGACGCGCGGACATCTGACCAGCCGTCCGGCCTGCAGCTTGGCTGAACTGCCGTGAGACGTGATGCTGGCCGGCTCGCGGTCACCGCGTTGTCATCTCCATGCCCCGCATGTCCATCGGCGTCGGCGTGGCGACGAGCACCGCCGTGACAATCAACACGAGCACACCGACGAGCAGTTCGACTTGCGCCAATGATTTCATCCTCGCTGTCCCGGCGACCGTGCTGATTGTGGGTTTCACGCGGAGCCAATTATAAGCGCCGGTGCCGCCCACGACAGACAGAAGGGCCAACTTGGCCAAGAGCGTCCGCCCATACCCCGTTTGCCATAGCGCGGACACCTCGCTCACGTGCAGCCATGCGGCGAAGACGCCCGTCGCCGCCACGAGACCGGCAAAGAGCAGTGCGGTTGGCGAGAACGCATTGAACAGTTCCGCAACGGCTGCGCCACGCTCCTCGTCCGGTAGCCGCATCGCCACGGGCAGCCCCGCGACCAACACGACAAGAAGGCTGCCGAGCCATCCGCCAGCGCCGATCACGTGCAGCGTGTCCGCAACGATCGCGAGCCCCGCGCGTTCCGGAGTTGCCGCGGCGTGCCCCGATAGCGCTGGCGTGAGAGCAAGCGCGAGGACCCCGAGAACGGCCAGCCCCCAGCCGCCAGTACCGCGGATCGCCGAACGGAAGCCTGCGGCCGCGACTACCGTACCTCCGATCTGGAGCAGCCATCCCCGTCCCCACACCGTCTCCATCAGCATCGCGCGGACGAGTTGCGGATCGAAGGTCGCGCCGGGGGAATGCATGGCGTAGGACTGTGCGCCCATGCGCAGCACCGCCGCCACGGCGACGAACGCCGTGCCAAGCATGCCGATGCGGGCAGCGCCATGTCGCGCGCTCGCAAGCAGTAAGCTGTCCGCACCATGCCGCCGCTGCAGCAGATGTAGCACCGCTCCCTGAAACGCTCCGGCGCCGATGGCCATCAGCAGGCCGAGATACAGCAGGGCGCGAATGGCTACGTATCCCACTGACTCCACGCCGAAACTCGCACCTTGGGGCATCGATGCTGGATCGTGATGCGCTTCCGGCCGCACTTCAGCCGGTGCGGCCGCGCTCGGCGGGGATGTATCGAGCGACATCTGCGCCGTCGGCTTCGCGCCGGATGCAACGGTGAAGGTGTATCGACCGCGCACCGGATGTCCGTCATCGCCGGCGATCTGCCACACCACCGTGTAGGTGCCCGCGGCCAAGGTGCCACGAATGTCTGCTACGAGTGCTCGCCGCGTTTCCGCCGCGAGTCGCACTGGCGACAGCGCCACCGCCGTTCCTGACGCATCCAGCAGCTCGAGTCGACTGAAGGCAAGTGCTGGTGCTTCCGTGAACACCAACCGCAACTCGCGCGGAACGACCGTCAGCGAAGAGGCAGCTGCCGGTGTCGAGCTCTTGAGAGATCCGTGGGCACGCGCGGTGGAGGGTAGGACGGCGAAGAGCGAGAGTGCCAGCACGACAAACAGCGGCAGGCGACCGTGAGAGAGGATGTGTCGCATTCTGCCACGCGACGTCAGTACTGCGACGCGAGTCATGCAGGCGGCTTCCGAGTAACGGGAGGCTTGATAGGACCCATTCCGGGCATCTTGCTGTGGTCCATGCCTGGCATCGCCACTGGCGCCGACTTGGCTGCGGGTTTCGCTGCGAGCTTCTTGGCGGGCTTCGCAGCGGCTTCTGTCGCCGGCCTGGCGGCCGGCTTCGCCGTTGTGCTTGCTGCCTTGGCGCTTGCAGCAGCCCCGCTGCCTCCCGGTGCAGTCGGCACCTCGGGCATGTCCACGCCCATCTCGGATATCCCCGGCATCTGCGCCATCATGCGTTGCAGCACCGGATCACTCATCACGCGCTCACGAATCACCGGGTCGGTCATCATGCGCCTGTGGATCGCCATCAGGCTCGTGTCTGTCTCACCCATGACCGACTTGCGCATATTGGGAGTCGATGCGCCGACCGCGCCGTTGGACGCACCTGTTCCCGCCATGTTCATCGAGGGATGGTCCATCGTCGAGTGGTCCACCGCCGCTGGTTTTCTACCGTTCGGCGAGGTAGTGAGCTCTCTGACGTCCGCGCCGATAGGAGCAGCTGTGTTTCCCAAGACTCCGCATGCGAGTGTCGTAGCAGTTGCGCCGGCGGCCGGAGCGCCGGCCGATGACTGTACGAGCACATGGAACGGACCGTCAGCGGCGAGGGACGCGCCGAGGTTCGCTCTGCCACTGGCGCTGCCGGACGCATCGACGGTGATTGCCGGGTACGCGCCTGGCGCGCCCACAAGCCCCTCGTCGCGCGCGCACGAGCCGCGTCGCACGGACCAGACTCGCACGGCGCCCGGTTGATCACCGGACCAGCGCAGTTGTACCGACGTGCCGTTCACGGTGGCGGTCCCGGTTGCCCCCCGTGAGCCAAGGAGGTTGGCCAGTAGTGCGCTCCTCGCGTTTCCCTGCGGTTGCGTTGCCATGCCCGCGTGGTTGACGAGCGTGCTCACTCCTGCCTGCGCCTGCAGGAGCGCGCCGCCGGGGATGCCTAGCGCGACAAGTGCCGTGACGATTGGAACGCGCATCGGAAAACCTCCGTTGTCGACGCAGGGCACCGAGCCCCAAGAAGGTGAAGCGGGATGGTCGCGCTCAGCGCCAGATCCGCAGACCGGCCATGATCGTGCCGACACGTCGTCGCTCGCCAAGGTTATGGGTCGTCGGGGCACCGATGCCGGTGCGCCGAAGCACCGAAACGCCCACGTACGGCGCGAACTTGCGCCGGATCTCGTAGCGCATGCGCGCGCCGACCTCGACATCGTTGAGTCAGGAGTTCACGCCGATCTGCCGTACCGCCTGCGCAGCCGCGCTGATCTCCACCCATGGCTGCACGATGAGGCGTTGCGTGACGAGCACATCGAACGACGACTGCACTTCGAAGGACACGTCACCCTTGTCGCTGACCAAGAGGATGGGCTCCACCTCGAACCACCCGGGTGCCAAACCGACCACGCCAATCGCGAGCATCCCGCGCGTCAGCCGACTACGTGCGCCTGGCCGATCGCTCGATGGATTGCCAACATCCACCAGCACCACGTCGTTGCGCACGCGCGAGTCGACGCGGGCGCCAGCGACAACCGACCAAAACGGCGTGATCAGTCGCCCGTAGAGGACGTCAACCTGAAACTCCCCGCCGCCGGACACGCGCGTCGACTGCTCACCCTGCAGTCGCAGGAACATCCGCCGGTAGTCGCCGCCGATCCAGCTGACCAGCTCGACGTCCACCGGACGCGCTGGTTGATTCGCGTGCACTTCAAGTTGCTCCGCGAGAATGAACGTGCGGATGACGCGATCGAGGTCCATTCTGTGTGAGCCTTCTCCCAGCTGCGCATCGGCGCGTACGCTCAACAGCGAGGCGAGCGAGAACACGACGGCTTGCCGCCAGCCTGCGCGAGCGCGCGGGAAGGGGCCGGTCATGACGCGCCTCCTTCGCCCACCGTCATCGATCCGTCCGGCTCCGAAACCTGAAATACCCGGAACATGCCAAGGTCCATGTGGAAGAGCACATGGCAATGAAAAGCCCACGGCCCCGGGTCGACGGGTGTTGCGAGCAACGACACCCGTTCCGCCGGCTTGACGTTGACGGTGTGCACGCACGGACATTCCGGCCCGTGCCCGTTCTCGAGCTCCATGAACACACCGTGCAGGTGCATGGGGTGCGCCATCATGGAGTCGTTGACGATGGTGAGCCGGATGCGCTCACCGTGTTTGAGCGGGATCGGATCGGGCGCGTCCGAATACTTGATTCCGTTGATCGACCACATGTAGCGTTCCATGTTGCCGGTCAGATGCAGCTCGATTTCGCGTGCTGGCGGCCCGAAGGTCTCGGCCGGTGTGAGGCGCTTGACGTCGGTCCACACGAGCACGCGCCATCCGTCTTCGCCGAGTCCGGCGCCCGGCTCCGAAAGACGGCTCCGTGTCTCCATGGCCGTGCCGGCACTCGCCGAGCCATGCGTGCTTCCAGCGTGTATCACCGGCTCCGGGATCGTACCGGGGGCCCGAAGATTCGAGGCGCGGATGATCGTGCCGTCGCGCAACGTCCCCTCGAACGCGCCGCGCCCCCCCGACGCGCCCATGCCTGGCATGCTACTCATGTCGTGGCCGGCGTGTCCCGACACGGCCGCCGCAGCCAGCTTGGGCGCAGTAGCGGGCATATCCATACCGGCCATGGTCGCATCCGCGGCGGGCCTCGCCGACGTCTGCACCCCCGACATGTCCATGCCGGGCATCGCCAGTTCGCCATGCCCGCCCATCCTCATCGCCATGCCCATGTCCATCATGCCGAGCGTGGGACGCGGGCGACGCTTCGGAACCTCCGCAGTCATGCCCGCACGCGGCGCAAGCGTGCCCCGCGCATGCCCCGACCGGTCCATCGACTCCGCGAATATCGTGTACGCGCGATCTTCCGTCGGCTGCACGATGACGTCGAACGTCTGTGCAATCTCGATGCGGAACTCATCGAACGTTACGGGCTGCACATGCTGGCCACTGGCCTGCACGAGCGTCATCTCGAGCCCAGGGATGCGCACGTCGAAATACGAGCCCGCACCGGCGTTGATGAAGCGGAGCCGCACCCGTTCGCGTCGTCGGAACAGTCCGGTCCAGTTGGAGGCGGGTGGCAGGCCGTTCAGGAGATAGGTGTACGTCGAGCCCGTGACATCCGAAATGTCGATGGGGCTCATTCGCATCTTGCCCCACTCCCATCGATCCGCAATGGTGGCGCGCAGGCCGACCCGGTCGACGTCCTTGAAGAAGTCACTGACCGTCCGCCGCTGGAAATTGTAGTACGAGCGTTGCTTCTTGATGTTGTCGAGGATCTTGAGCGGATTCTCGAACGACCAGTCGGACAGCATGACCACATACTCCCGGTCGTACTGAAACGGCTCGGGCTCGAGAGGGTCAATAATGAGCGGCCCATAGTGCCCAAGCTGCTCCTGAAAGCCCGAGTGGCTGTGGTACCAGTAGGTTCCGTACTGTCGGAGCGGAAACTCGTAGACGAATGTCTGCCCCGGATGAATGCCGGAGAAATTCACGCCTGGCACGCCGTCCATGGCATTCGGTACGAGGAGGCCGTGCCAATGGATGGACGTGTCCTCACGAAGCCGATTGGTCACGTGGATGTTCGCGCGTTCCCCCTCCCGGAATCGGAGCAGCGGCCCGGGGATCGAGCCGTTGATCGTCGTGGCGATACTGCGGCGACCTGCGAAGCCGATTGCGAGCGGTCGATGACGAGCTCGACGCGATTGTTGCTGCCCACCACGCGCGTTTCGACATCGGGAATGAGCTGCGAGCCGTTTGCGGGCGACACCGAAGCCGGCGCTAGGCGCCGCAATCCAGCGAGCGCACCCAACGCCCCAGCCGCATGCAGGAAGCGGCGGCGGGTCACTGGCGCAGCACCAATGCGCACGGAAATGGATCGCTCTGATTCGTCCATGGGAACCATCGGTTCAAGAGGCACGTGGGAAAATCAGACGCACGTGCTTACGGCGGCGCCCTGTCAGACAGGCACGCAGCGCAATTTCGAGGCGAACCGCGTCACACGGTACTGTCTCGTCATGCCGGCCACTTGCGAATAACGGCGCGGGGGTCGCGAACGAAGAATCCTAGGCAGGCGCCGGCCCGCATCCGCCGCGCCGCCTCGCCTATTGCCCCGACACCTTGCGCTGAAACTGCGCGATTTCGCGCGTCTGGTCGCGCTTCATGCGCTCGGCCATTGCCTTGACCTTCGCGTCCTTCAGCATCGGCAGGTAGTGGTCGATCATCTGCGTCGCCTGCTGGTGATGCTGTACCACGTGGTGGTAGAACATCCGGTCAAATGCGGCGCCACTCAATGGCTTGAGTTGGTCGAGCATGCGCTGATTGTCGGGCCTGATCTTCGGATCGTACCGATCTTTGTACTGCCGCTCCAACTTGGTCACCATCGAATCAAGCTCGGCGTCCTGCTTGGTGTCGAGCATCTCGGCATCGGCCTGCGTCGTGGCCGACCCCCGCTTAACTTCGACGGTCAGATGGGCCATCGCGATCATCCCCTTGTGATGCTCGCTCATCATACGCAGAAAGTCGCGGTCCGGATCGCTGGTGGCACCACCGCTGACTGTCATGTTGCCAACGGTGCTCATGGCGCGGTGGTCCATTCCGGCCATGCTGCCGCTATCGGGTGCAGCCGCGCTCGTCAATGAACCGGCCACTACCGCAGCCGCGGTGTCACCAGTGGTCGGTCGATCCGTCTTGGGCGAACAGGCTGTCGTCAGCGCAAACGTCGACACGGCGAAGAGACGTGCCCCGACCCAGACGCCCTCACGGCATGCGCGCTGACCACTTTGAAACTTCCTCAAATCCTGCATGACTGCCTCGTGGAGAAGAAGGAACTCTCGCGGCACGCCGCCGCATTCGCGACCTCGGCGGGCGTGCGTAGGCACGGCTCTGGAAGGTACCTTTACTCAGGATAAAGGACTCCAGCACAAAGCGTACCGTCGGTGACCAAAACGTGCCGTGAGTTCTCGACATTCTTTGCGTGCATGCCTTGGCTCAAGGCGAACACATCCATCGCCCTCTGCCGTCAAGCCGGCAGCTCCGTCGCGACGAGCGTTGCCGTGACCAGCAGGATACCGATGCCAATGCCGAGCTCGAGCCACGCGCTGATGCGAAATGCCGATACGGCTTGTCCCTTCTCCAAGCGTGGCAGCACGAAGCGCCAATTCCAGCCACCCAATGCCAGTGTGGGCATCACGAGGAGCACCTTGAGCAGCACGAGGCGCGCGTAGGACGGTCCCCACAAGGAATCAAGACGCACGCCATGCAGCCACGCCATCGCTGCCCCCGAGACGAGGAGCACGCTCACGGCGAGCTGCGCCACCCTTGAGAAGGCCGAGAGCGCGGACGCTTGCACCGTCAGCGGTGCCCGCAGGAGCCCGCCCACAATGAGGACAGCCAGCAGACCGAGCCACTGTCCGGCGGCCACGAGATGCAGAACGTGAGCGACCACGCCGATGACGGGAGGGGTGACGGTGACGGCATGTCCCCCGAGCGCTTGTCCCACAACAAGCGCAAGGAGGGCACCGCTCGCCAGGAACTGGTCACGCGTCCGACGCCGACCGGTGGCGTTCGGCAGCGCCATCAGGCCGGCTATTGCGACACCCTGCAACAACCATGCTCGTCCCCAGGCGGTGTCCCACGTGAGCGTCCAGACCCCATCGAGATCCCACGCGGCGGGCGGACCGAAGAAGGCCAACGCTTGCATGGCCCATCGGGCGATCCACGCGATGATCCACGCGACCCAACCGAATCGCTGGACGTCAAGCAGACGGCGCAGCAACCGCCGACAGGCGCGCCGCGGGTCCGCGCTGTCGAGCCGACCGCGGGTACGCACCCATGGCATGACCCCGCGAAGGGCGACGGCGGAGCCGATGACGGCGAGGAGCGCCGCATATGATACGAGACGCGTGACGACGAATGACGGCGACTCGACACTGAAGGGGTCCATGCTCGCTCCGCAAGGTTGACTTTACGGAGCATAAAGCCGTATCGGTCCAACGACAAGAGCGCGGAGGGCTCCACCGAACTCGAGGCAGTGACCAATCATGGGGAGACACGCGCAATACAACGTCGTGGCATGCGCGGACGCCGTCCGTGTCGGCGGGCGTGTCCGTCTACTCGCGACATTGCATGCTGGCATTCATTCAGCAAATCGCTCCGGTCAGAAAGATCGCGACCCCCATAAGTGGACAAGCGCCTCGATCGCTCGATAGCTTTGTGGTGCATATATCCGTAATCACGCCAACGCGATCACCGGGCGTAGGCAACCCTCGAACGCTGTGAGGTGAGTCGACATGCCGAGCCACGACATCCAGAAGCGCTCGCGCTGCAGCTGGCTGGTGAGAGCGGCGGTACTTGTGCTACCAGCTCTCCCAGTACCCCCGCTCCTTGGGCAAGTGAGCGAGTCCGCCCAGCAGCAGCCGCGGGTGACCATACACCCCGTCGTGGGGGCGCACGTACCGGTGGGCGAATCCCGAAAGTCTGTGCTAGGGGGCCCTCTGGCCGGTGTCCAGCTCGGGCTGCCTCTGCCTCGCGTCGGCGCCCTGCAGACCGCGTTCGTCCTGACCGGCTTCGCCGCGCGCACGCGAGTCGCTCCCGTCGCAGACGGAGTTGACGCGATCGCGCAGGGTGTGGTCACGCTCTACGACTACGATGCGGGCGTCGAGCTAGCTCCATCGAAGTCCCCCAGTCTGCATTCGTCCCTCGCGGCATGGCACCCGTTCGTGGGGATCGGAGGTGGCGGGCGCCGATTGAGCGGCAGGGAGCGTGGCGACGCCGGCCGTTCCGGAGGCGCGTTCTATCTGACGCTGGGCAGCGAGTGGCGACGTGTTCCCCTTCAGCGAACGGCGGTGCGCGGGGAGTTCCGCGCGTACCGCTCGAACGCTTTGCCTCCAGCCTCGTCGAGTGATATGTCGCGGCCGTGGCGAACAGATCTTGTGGTCGCCCTCGCCCTCGCCTTTCATTTCCGATAGTACCGGTCCGAGAGCACCGGCGCCGATCGGGCGCGCGGCTCCGGTTACACGACATCATGGTCAGGGAGCGCCCGATGGCCGCCGCATCTCCCCGGCTCGATCTTTTTGAAGCGAACCGTGCGTTCGCTCGGTCGCCGCTCACTCATCACCGCATTCGTTGCGTCGCGACCAGCCGATCACTCTCAAGGGAAGACCCAGAAGCACCATGGATACCGATTCTGTGCGTGTCGGACGACGCGGTGGCGGTCGTCTTGCGATATCGTCCCTACTCCTAGCTGGTCTCGTGGTGGGCTGCTCCCCGCTGTCGGGCGACGCGGTCGGTGCCGCGGCAACGACGCGCACGGCGGAAGCGAGCCGGCCGACGCTCATGGTGTATAAAAGCCCGTCGTGCATGTGCTGCCATCGATGGGTGGAGCACATGCAGAACGCGGGTTTTCGTGTGGAAGTGCACGACACAACCGATCTCGCCGGCATCAAAGCAAAAGCTGGTATCGAGTCGTCCCTGGCGTCCTGCCACACGGCCTTCGTCGGTCGCTATGCGATTGAAGGCCATGTACCCGCCGCAGATGTGGAGCGGCTGCTGCGCGAGCACCCGGACGTGGCGGGGTTGACGGCACCTGGTATGCCGAATGGCGCGCCCGGCATGGAAAGCCTCATGCGAGACAAGTACGACGTGCTGGCGTTCCAACGCGATGGTGCCACCAGCAGGTTTGCCACACACCCGTAAATGCCGACACGGTGACGGCCTCGACGCCGTCACCGCGGTTCCACCGACTCCGCCATTCGGCCGTCAACGTGCCGGATGGCGGAGTCGCATTCAGGCCGGCGTTGGCTCGGGCATCGCGGCCGTGGCCGGCAGGCTCGCGTCGTCGGCGCCGTCGTCCTCCACCCGTCCATGGCGCACTTCCCATTCCTTCCAGAGGGAGTAGACCGCCGGGATCACGAGCAGCGTGAGCACCGTACTCGAGATCATGCCGCCGACCATGGGTGCGGCGATCCGCTTCATCACACTCGAACCCGTGCCCGACGTCCACAGGATTGGCAGCAGCCCCGCCATGATCGCCGTCACGGTCATCATCTTGGGGCGTACCCGCTCGACGGCGCCTTCCATGACGGCCGCGTAGAGATGATGCAGGGTCACCTGCCCGCCCGCCGCGCGTGCGCGTTCCCGTTCACTGCGCCAGGCGTGATCGAGATAGATAAGCATGACCACCCCCGTTTCTGCCGCCACGCCAGCCAACGCGATGAATCCGATGGCGACGGCCACCGACCAGTTGTAGCCCAGCAGAAAAATGAACCACAAACCGCCAACCAACGCGAACGGCAGCGAGAGCATCACGATCATGGTCTCGCCAACGCTCTTGAAGTTGAAATACAACAGCAGGAAGATGAGCACGAGCGTCGCGGGAATCACCAGTCGCATGGTCTGCTTGGCACGCTCCATGTACTCGAACTGGCCACTCCAGACCACCGTGTAGCCAGCGGGAAACTTCACCATCTCCGTCACCCGACGCTGCGCCTCTTGCACGTAGCCGCCAATGTCGCGCCCGGAGACATCAACGTAGACCCAGGCGGTCGGCATGGCGCCTTCGGTACGCACCACCATCGGCCCCGGCACCGGTCGAATCGTCGCGACTTGTCCGAGCGGTACCTGACTGACGCCCGCCCGCGCCGAGAGCCCCGCCCCCCGGGCGCTCATGCCGCCCATGGCGTCACCGCCAGCGGCACGCCCAGCCGTGTTGATCGGAATCAGCACGGCCGCGAGGCGCTCCGGGCTATCGCGCAGTTCCTGCGGATAGCGCACGCGCACGCCGTAGCGCTCACGTCCTTCCACGGTCTGCGTGATGACCATGCCGCCGATCGCCGTGGCAATCACCTCCTGGACGTCGCCAACATTGAGCCCATACCGTGCCGCCGCCCGTCGATCGATATCGATGTCGACGTAGTAGCCACTCACGGCGCGCTCCGCAAACGCGCTGCGCGTGCCCGGCACCATCTGCACGGCCGTCTCCACCTCTTTCGCCAGACGTTCCAGCTCTGCCAGATCAGGTCCGAACACCTTGATCCCCACGGGCGTGCGGATGCCCGTGGCCAACATGTCGATGCGGCCGCGAATCGGCATGGTCCACGCATTGGTGACGCCAGGCATGCGTACGGCCGAATCCATCTGCGCCACGAGTCCCTCGTACGTCACACCCGCACGCCACTCCTGCTCGGGCTTGAGCGTGATCGTGGTCTCGAACATGTCGAGCCCGGCCGGATCGGTCGCGGTATTGGCGCGCCCGGCCTTCCCCCAGACGTGCTCCACTTCGGGAAACTGCTTGAGGATCCGATCCTGTCCGGCGAGCAGTTCACGCGCCCGGGCCACGCTGACCCCTGGCAGCGTCTGCGGCATGAACAGAATGGTGCCCTCTTCAACCGGCGGCATGAACTCACTGCCAATGCGCGCCCATGGAATCCAGGACAGCACCAGGGTGACCATGGCGACGGCGATCACCGGCCACCGATGACGAAGCACCGTTGTGATCATCGGTCGATAGAGACGAATGAGGGCGCGGTTGATCGGGTTGGCCTGTTCCCGATAGATCTTCCCACGGATGAACAGACCCATGGCCACCGGCACCAGCGTGACCGACAGGAGCGAGGCAGACGCCATCGCGAACGTCTTGGTGAACGCCAGGGGCTTGAACAAACGGCCTTCCTGGCCACCGAGTGTGAACACCGGCAGGAAGCTTACGGTGATGATGAGCAGCGAGAAGAACAGCGCCGGCCCGACCTCCCGCGACGATTCGACCACGACGCGCCACCGCTCGCGGGAGGTCAGTACCGATGTCGAGAACGAACGCTGCCCGGACGCCGCCTCGCCTTCCTTGGCAACGATGGCGCGCTCGAGATGCTTGTGCATGTTCTCGATCATGACGATGGCGGCGTCGATCATGGCGCCGATGGCAATGGCAATCCCGCCGAGCGACATAATGTCGGCGCCCACACCGATGCTCCGCATCGCAATGAACGCCATCAGGATGCCGATCGGCAGGGTGATGATGGCCACCAGCGCTGAGCTGGCATGCAGCAGGAACACCACGCACACCAGCGCGACGATGAGCGACTCTTCGAGCAGCTTTCCCTGCAAGTTCTCGATCGCGTGTTCGATGAGCGACGACCGATCGTACACCGGGCGGATCACCACCCCGGGCGGAAGCCCGGACTGAATACGTGCCAGCTTCTGTTTGATGCGCTCGATCACCGCCAGCGCGTTTTCACCGAAGCGCATGACGACGATCGCCCCGACCGCATCGCCACGGCCGTCCAGTTCGGCAATGCCACGTCGAACGGCGGGGCCGATACTCACGCGTCCCAGTTCGGCGACACGAACCGGCGTGCCAGCCGCTGAGGCGCTGACCACCACGTTCTCGATGTCCGAGAGCGATTTGAGATACCCCAGGCCGCGCACCATGTACTCGCGTTCGGAGAGCTCCATGACCATGGCGCCCACGTCGGCGTTGGCGTTCTGGATGGCTGCCATCACGCGACCAACCGGAATGCCATAGGCCTGCAGCTTGGTGGGATCCAGATCCACCTGGTACTGCTTTTCATAGCCGCCGAGCGAGGCCACTTCGCTCACACCGGGGACCGCTGTCAACTGATAGCGCAGATACCAGTCCTGCAACGAGCGCAGTTCGGCGAGGCTGAGTCGTCCCGTGGTATCCTCCAGGGCATACTGGTAGACCCACCCGAGCCCGGTCGCATCCGGTCCCAGTCGCGCGACCGCGCCCTTCGGCAGTCGGCCCTGGATGCCGTTCAGATACTCGAGGACGCGGCTGCGCGCCCAGTAGAGATCGGTCCCATCCTCGAAGATGATGTACACGAACGAGACGCCGAAGAAGGAATAGCCACGCACGACCCGGGAGCCTGGCACCTTCAGCATCTCCGCGGCAATCGGGTAGGTGATCTGGTCCTCGACGATACGTGGCGCCTGCTCGTTGTAATCGGTTTGCACAATGACCTGGACATCCGACAGGTCAGGGAGTGCCTCGAGGGGCGTACGCTTGACCGCCAAGAGGCCCCCGACCATCGCGGCCACCGTAACCAGGAGCACGAGTAGCCGGTTGCTGACGGCCCAATTGATGATGCGCGGCAGCATGGGTCAGACCTCCTGGTGCACGTGCGGTGGCGTGCTCGACGGCGGTCCGCCCTTTTGCGGATTGGGCTTCGGCGCGGGTTTGGCGGGCGGTGTGCTCGATCCATGGTTCATGCCGGGCATATCCGCCATGCCGGGCATGTCGGGCATTCCGGGGATCTTCGACATGGAGTCGGGCACCGGCCCGGCCGGGCGCGGACCTGCTGGCGGCGGCGTCTCGCTCGCCCCTCCCATATTCATGCCCGGCATGTTGCCCATACCGCCCAGCGCCGATTTCAGGTTCGACTCCGCGTCGACCAGGAAGGTGGCGGACGCGACCACGGTATCACCGACGCTCAGTCCCGAGAGCACAACCACGCGATCATCGGACGCATCACCGATGGTGACATCTTTCGGAACCAGCGCCCCGTTGCTCGCGCGAACGAACACCAGCACGCGTCGGCCGGTTGCGAGCACCGCCGACCGGGGCACCGTCAGGACGGGCCGCTCACTCGAACTCGTGAGGACCATCGTCGCGTACATGCCGGGCTTGAGTTCGGCGCCCACGTTCGGCAGTGCGACGCGAACCCGCAGGGTGCGCGTGTCCTGGTTCACGGTGGGATACACGTACGCCACGCGCCCGGTCCGCTGCTCTCCCGGCAACGACGCAAATTCCATGGTGATCGGGGCACCAACGCGGGCAAGGGGGGCGTACTGTTCGTAGATCTCCCCATCGACCCAGACGGTGTTGAGGTCCGCAATGCGGTAGACCGCGTCGCCGGCCATGATGCGTTGGCCACTGAGCACGGGTTTGTCGACCACGAACCCATCGATCGGCGATCGCAGGGTCAAGGTGCGACGTACCTGGCCGCTCGTTTCGATGGCGTCGATGTCGGCCGCCGGAATGTCCCAATAGCTCAAGCGCCGACGCGCGGACGCCACCAGCTCCTCCGCGGAGCGTCGCGCCTCTGGGGATCCATTCTGCACGTCCGCCGCGAGTCGTCGTGCGAGCAGCAGCTCTTCCTGCGCCGTCACGAGCATCGGCGCGTAGATCGTGAACAGTGCATCCCCGCGCCGTACCGGCTGGCCGGTGAAGTTGAGGTACAACTGCTCCACCCAGCCGTCGATCTTGGGTGCAATCACCTTGACCCGCGTCTCGTCGTAGCTGACGATCCCCACGGCGCGCAGCTCGCGCTTCAGCGGCGCCAGCGTGACCGGCGCGAACGTCACGCCGATGCGATCGGCATCGGCCCGACTCAGCATGACGGGGCCGGCCTCCGTCGCCGGCGCGGCGCCGCCGTGGTTGTGCCCAGCGGGAACGGCCGATGCGTCAGGGGATTTCCGGGTGGCCAGGTACACCGCGGCAAACGCGCCCACGAGCAGGAGTGCCGCTCCGGCGATCATCCCCATCCGGCGACGCACTGGGTGACGCGTCGGCGAATCAAAGGGAGAGGTTTCAATGGGTGACGACATCAGCGGAGCCCCCGGCGCGAGGCATCGCGCGAGATGGAAGAATGAGTGGGCACGTCTGGTGACGTGGGCGCGGGCGGTAGGTCTCGGCTATCGGGCGGTTCAGACGTCGAGTCAACCAAAGACCGACCAACAAGCATCTCGAGTTCGGCCCATGCGCGCCCCTCGTCCGCTTCCAAAACCGCGAGTTCCTGCCGGAAACGGTTCACCGTCGTACGGCTGTCGAGCACGGTCATGAACGGGACGGAGCCCACGCGGTACGCCGAGAGCGACGAGGTGACGCTCGCTTCTGCCTGCGGCAGGATCGTGGTGCGATACAGCAGCTGCAGCGCTCGGGCGCGCGAAAGATCGGCAAACGCTTCGGCGACACGCCCTCGCGTGTCCGCGCGCATGGCCGCGAGATCGGCACTCGCCATACGTCGCATGGCCACGGCCTCCTCGCGCATCTTGAGCTGCCGACTGCGGGCGAAGATCGGCACCGAAGCGCCCACCATGAGGCTCGCCATGCGATCGGTTCCCGACGACATGGCCGTCGGATCGGCGCTGGCGACCGCTCGCCGTTGCCCATATTGCACGCCGATTTCGAAGTCCGGCCAGATCTCCTTTCGTGCGAGCAGTTCGGACGCTTCGGCCGCCCTCACTTCCTGTTCGCCCGATTGGATCATCGGTCGGCTGGCGGCCGCGGCGCGCTGAAGCGAATCGACGCGCGGCAATGCGGCCGGATAGGACGGGAGTTGCACTGGTGGAAGCGCCGGCTCGACCGGGCGATCGAGGAGCGCGGCAAGACGAGCGGAGGCCGCCTCGCGCATCGCACGCATGCGGATGATTTCCTCATCCATGCGTGCCACCTCCACCTGCGCGCGCAGCACATCCGCCTGCCGTCCCTCGCCGACGCGATACATGCTCTCCGCGATGCTTGCCAGGTCCTGCATCAGGCGGCGCGTCTCTCTGGCGACCTCGATGGAGCGATCAAGTTGATAGAGATCGTAGAAGGCGGCTGCCGCGCTCGCCCGCTGCTCCCACCGGGTATCGGCCGCGCGCGAACGCTCCGCAGCCGCCTGTGCATCAGCCGCGCGACCGGCCGCCGCGAGCTTGCCGTTGAGTGGCAGCATTTGGGTGATCTGCACCTGGTTCATCCCCAGCGTCTCCATCGGGCGGAGCGACGGCACGCCATAGTTCATGAAGCCCAGTTGCACCTGCGGATCGGGGAGGCGCCGGGAGCCCGGCACGCGTGCCTCGGCGGCTCGGGCCCGTTGACGAGCGGCCTCGACCCGTGGACTGCGTTTCACCATCTCGGCGTATACGTCGGCGAGGCGGAGCGGTGCGACACGGGACGTGTCTGCTTGCGCCACCAGCGCGTGCGACGTGCCGAGTATCAGCACCGCGACGGCGACGCCAACCCTCAAGGGGCGGGGAACGCGAACGACGTCACGGCGTGCACTGGATTGCATCCAGCACGTGAGCAGGATGGACACGGACCGACCTCCACGAGTGATCTCTTTGCGTAGCGTGCGCAGCTACTCACCGTTGCGCAGAACGGGTCGCACGACTCACAGCCCAGCGGCAACGCGGACAAGACGGCGGGATGTGGACACCGCCGATGCGGGTCAACCCCGTGGCGGGGGAACGTCCGGTGCGTGCGCCAGTGAGGCGAGGCGGCGCGGCAGGCAGAACACCCAACACTCATCGACCGCGAGCGTCCATGTGGTCCACTCCACCAGGGCAAGCCGCACCATTGGCGAGCCGCCGTGGCACCCGGCGCCCAGCAGCGGATGCGGGCATGGACAGTTGATGGGGCAATCGCTCGGGCAATGGCGCGACGGCGCCGTCGGCTCGACCTGAGCGCTCACGGGCCGGTGTACTCGTTCGTGTCCGCTTCGCGCACCGTGCACACACGCGTGGGCAGCCTGTGGCGACGGCACCGCCTCGCGAGCCCCTTCCGCACGACTGCTCCCGCCCGGCACTGCCAGCAGCAGGGTGAACAGTGTGGTGAGGACTCGACGAATGGCAGTCACGAGAGGCACGAGAGGCACGAGAGGGTCAGGACGCGCGGCAACGAGGGTCGACCTCAAGAGTATCGGCGAGCGCGCATCGATCCTGTAGGCGCTTTCTTGATTTTACGTAGGTTAAAATCCTACACAAGGGTGCGAGACCCTCGATCCGCTACAGGCGCCGAGCGATCGCCTCAACCGGGCGCAGACCCTGACCAAACCTCGCCATGGCCTCACGATGCGTCTCGAGCGCGGTGTACGGCAGGAAGCGTACTTCCAAGTCGGCCACGCGACTGAACGCGGGTCTTGCGAGCTGCGCGCGGACGTCGGATTCCCGATTGTCGGGGGCGACCAGGAAGAGTCCGCGGGTGGCCTGCGTCGGTGCGCCGAGCGCCAGGTCGAGCAGGCGGACGATCCCCGAGTAGATGGACGTCGTATGCTCGACCTCGAACGCGCCGGCGATCCGAGCCGGTGAGCCATTCTCACCCCGCTCGATCCACAGGACATCGATCAGGCGAACCGCTTCCACCCCCGGAGCCCCCTCCATGGCCGAAGGCAGCGAGGTGGCGCAGCCATCGCCGAGTTTTCCGCCGGCGTAGGGTCGGCTCCGGTCATTCGAGGCAATCCAGACATCGAAGCCGAGCGCCACGCCCAGATCGCGGAGCCACCCCTGCACCTCCGTGTGCGTGCGATCGCTTTCTCGATTGGCCGCGAGTGCCCGCGCCGACGCCGCATCCTCGCGCACCTTGGCCAGATCCGCTTCCCACTCGGCCTCGGCGCGCGCCCCCGGCGCCATCATCTCAGGTGGCGCAGCGTATCGCCCCGTGCCAATGTCAAACAGCAGGGCGGCGATCGCCCCCAGATCATTGGACAACAGATCGCGGTACTCCGCGTTCAGCTTGAGCATGCCGGCGCGCATGGCGAGATAGTCGGGCCATCGCCCGAGCCGAACCTTCGCGCCCGTGAGTGCGTTGTAGCCGTTCACAATCGCCGTGTTGAACGGCGGCGTGATCGTGGGATGCAGAAAGTACAACAGGTTCGCGGCGCTCGGACCGAGCCCCTTGATACCGTGCGACTCCAAGCGGTGAATCGCGCTCAGCACGTGCTCTTCGGTGTTGCAGCACACGCAGCTATCAAGGAACTGTCCGAATGCCCGCTGGTTGTCCGGTGACTCGTAGATGTCAGGGATGCGCAGCTTGGGCTTCCAGAGCCACGCATGGTCGGCGCCCTTGAACATCTGCCGTTGCTCGGCGATCGAATGCACGACCGTCTCGAGTGACGAGCCCCGGTACGCGTTGCCGAAGGTACCGGCGGCGATCTCCTGAACGACCTCTTGAAGGCCGCGACGGATGGAGCGAAAGTTCTTGACGCGTTCCTCCCAGAGGAACCACGTGCGGAACGTGCTGGCGTGGTCGTCGCGCCAACGGTTGATGAGTTGGCGGCGGAGATCACTGGCGGAGCGCGTGTTCAGTATTGACATTCGGGAAAACTACTGCGCCCGATTCAGCTTACAACAGGTGACGGTCCCGCCGCGTCTGCTCCAATCGTCGACAGACGGTTGTTGGGTTGAGGGGGAAAGGATACGCGCCTACAATGCGCGTCGAGGAATTCATCACGCAAAGCGACTATTGAAGCACGCGATGTGTGCGTTCTGCGCGGACTTCCACCGTCGCGCTTGCACAAGCCAGACCGGCTTGTACTCTCGATTTCGTCCGCACCATGCCACAGCGACTTGCAGCGATGGCCGGACCTTTCTGACGTTCGCCCTCGGCTGGCCGAGGAATTGCGCCACAGAATTGGGGCGCGAATTGTCTGAAAGCATCTGTTGCCGTCCAACGATCATGTACTACGACAGAATCGATCCTACGCTGCTGCCACCGCCGAAAGCACGTAGCACTACGCGACCGACGCGCCCGTTCGATCTTCTCGTGCTGACGTGGCCGTGGTTCGATTCGGCGTCCGAAGGGCAGCGCAAGGCCGCGCTGACGCTGAACGCCATTGTGGCCCTCTGCCTTGAGCCGGGCCGAACGAGTCTTCCGAAGCGGCTACGAGATGAGAACCGCCTTCGGGACGCGCTGCAGCTTGCCGTTGATATACCGCCCCTGCTCGCGAAGACCGCTGTTTCATGCGATGCCGGCCTTCTGCTTTTCGAACGACCGAACCTTGGAGAGGCAGCAGCCGCGGCGGCGCTGGATCAAGTGATTCGGCTCGCCGGGATTGAAGACCCGTGCTGGGCGGACCAGCGATCGACTTGCTGCACGGTCGACTTCGCGGACGCCCTGAAGTCGAAGTGGCGTCGAATCGCGGTTGACGTTGCGCGGCCGCTCATGCGCGTGATCACCAACTATCGCGTCCTCGGCTTGCCGCTACCGCTACACAAGAGGGGCATAGCCATCGCACTCATCGCACTCGCGTGTGACAACGCCGCCGCCCCGCATGAGCGCGCGTGGGCTCTCAGAGCGACGGAAATGGAAAGATGGGGATCATCGACACTGCTTCTCGACCTGGCGCTCATTCCCGAAACCGTCGTCAACCTCGCCTTCGACCAGCAGGAGCTCGCGGCTATCCGGGAGCGCGTTGCGTCGGCCGCGTCGCGCGTACCGAGCGTAGTGCACGAATCAAACGCGGCCGATGAAGCCGAAGGCGGTGGCCACTGCCAACTCTCTTGTTGGTGATCGAGTGAGCGAATGCCTTGGCGCGCTTCTCTCCTAGCGCCGCGCCTGGCGGCACCGTCACATCACTTAGCCGCTCACCCTTCACCGTGAACTGTTGCTTCCCGCTCTTCCAAGATACGCTGAAGCGCGTAGGCGTATCCCCCGAGGCCATTGGTTCAGTTAAGCCGCGTTCGCGCTCCCTTTTGGACCAGCTCTCGACCGGCGGAAGTGAGGTCTGTGCGTCACCGATCCAGCTCCGCGCCGCCTGCACCGCGGGGTGCAAGGCCGGAGGCGAGACTTCCAAGCGGATACCGAACCGCGTGGTATCACGCGACGACAGCAACAGCATATACGCACCGGAGGCTTGCCGACCCGACAACGGTCCGTGTTGCTCGGCCATGGTCGACGGCAGATCTTCGAGGGCCATCGCCGTGTGAAAGCGGCCGAGATAGCCCGTGTACGGATCATTCTCCCACTTGTCGTGCAAGAGCGTCTGAGTGCGCAGAAAATAGGCGAGGGAATCCCGTCCATCGCGAATCAGCCAGACGCGATACGTGCCGAAGAAGGGGACCGCAGGAGCGGAGACTTTGCCAACGGCAGTGGGACCGTTTTCGAAGAGGCCCGCGCCAACAGTTGCGCTGTAGATTTTCGCGCTGCCCTTGCAGATCGCACGGGCGAGGAAGCCTCCCCCGCACTGTCCTACCTGCGCCTTGGCGCTGTCCGTCGCCGATCGCACGGAATCGGATACTGCCACTTGCGCGCCCGCGACGTGCGACGCGATCAACGTCGCAATGACACCCACGAACGCGTATCGACGATGGCGCGGAATCCAGTTCATGGCGTCTCCATGCAGAAGCATTTTTTGTTTGATTGGCCGAACGGCGTTCGGCCCTCGAAAGCGAGGTGTCACAGACACCTGTAGACGTATCGCCCGCGCTCGGAATCCCTCACGTCGTGTTGGGTGAGGGATCCGGGGCGACGTGACTTAGAGCGAGAGTTCGATCCCGTGGTACACGGCGCGACGATTCGGCTCGTCCAATCCTGAGCGAAGGTCCAGCAGATTCACCGACACGGTGCTGTTGCCGTCGGGCCGACATCCGAAAACCGACGCGGCGGCTTCGACCATCAGCCGTTCTCCCGTCGACCAATCCGCCCGCGCGAGCAGCCGTGGAAAATCAATACCGCCGCCGTTCGGGAGGTACGGGACTACCCAATGATCCCCGCGGCGCTGAAAGACCGGTGAGCGGGTCAGGAGGAAAAGTGCTGCGCGATATTGCGGGCCGCGCGCGGCGGCCACCTGCAGTGGCGTCATCGTGTACTCCAGCGAGCGTGGTTGCTGCCACACGGCGAATCCGTCCGGCAAGATCACGGTATGGGTGGCGCAGCACCGGGCCAACCTACGCGGTTACGCCGTGCGAGCAGCAGCTACCAGGCGCCGTTAAGTCCGACTCGCAGACTGCTCATGCGCCGCAATCGCGGACGCCAGCTCCGGATGCTTGGCGACCAAGAGGCGAAGCAGCTGCAACGCGCGCGTTCCATCGGTCAGCATCACCGCAGTGAGCGGATCTGCGCATCGCGTGGCCTCCATGGCCGCCCGGCGAGCTCCGGCTTCTGCCATCGTGCCCGACTGATATTTGGTGTAGCGATAGGTGACATCACGATCCTTATGACCCAGCGCCTGACGAACATCTTCGATCGATGCCCCAGCGCGGATCCAGCCGACTGCCGCGTCGTGCCGGAAGTCATGAATGCGATGCCCGCGAACGTTTGGCCGCGCCGTGAGGCCTGTGCGCACGCTGTTCCATGCCTTCGAGAACGTGGACTTCTTGAGCAGCGGTTGCTCGTCTCCCCACGCCGGAGCGGAGGCATCGGTACGCCATCCACGTGCTTCGGCGATCTTTTTCCACTCCAGCATCGCGAGCGTCAGTGGCGGCGGCGACGTGAGCCGGCGCTTGTGGTTTGGTCCCAGCTCCGAGTGGCCTTCAAGAAGGACGACAGGCTCGACTTCCAACAGCAGCCACTGATCCCACTTCATACGCAGCATTTCCGAAAGACGGGCCCCCGTCCAATAGAGCACGATGAGCATGTACTTGAACATCACCCAGTCGCGCTGGGTCAGCGCAGGGCTGTGCGGCGTCGGCCGCATGGCTTGCTCGTCACAGTAAGCGAGGCACGCCTCGAAGTCGCCCGGCTCCAACAGGTGCTCGTTCGAGTCGCCTTCGTTCTCGATGACACTGTCGGGCTCATTCAGCCCAACGAACCACTTGGCGTAACGTCGCATTCCGAATGCACGCAGCGCCCCAAGGGCGCGGAGGTCGCGATTCACCGTCGAACCGGACACGACCTTGTCTTGCCGCTGAACATGTCCAAGCTTCGGCGCCTTCGCGGGATCGCGCCGCGCCGCGCCGTACTGCGTCAGCTTGTGTTCATCCCAGAGGATGTCGGCGGGCTGTAGCTTGCCGGCGTCCTCATCGCCGTCACCGAGAAAGCGTGCGTAGCAAACGTACGAGTGGAGATAGCGCGCGACCGTGTCATCGCTGAGCCGCCTACTCTTCTTACGCGGATTGTTCCGATTCGTCGTGCGGCGCTCCTCGCCGAAAGTCGCTACGAGGTCACCGAATGTCAGGGGCCCCACGCCGTCTGCCCTTGGCAGCGCCCGGGTCGGGAGTCCCAGCCCTTTCACCGTCAGGCTGTGGACGTGCTTGAGGTTCTCGCCGACCAAGGCGGCCAATCGTTCGATCGTGATGTCACCGTGCTTGAGGGCCATCGCGAGATCGAGCCGGCGCCCCGCGATGATCTCATCGTGCAAGAGTGCATGCAGGACCTGCGCCTCCTCGGGCGTGGTCGCCGCGGTGCGAAGTGCCAATCGCGGCCATGCCTTGGTGCGCGGATTGCACGTGATATAGTAGGCGCCGTCGCGTTCGTAACATCCCATGCTTATCGCCCCCCGACCGACAGAGGGGCAGCAGCAGCGCAGTCTGTCCCAACGACCGGCCCCCGCATGGCGTGGCCGAGGGCGCTCCGGTCCCAGAGTGGCCGTCCGAACGGTGAGCGCCCGGCCTTCCATCCATAGACGATCTTCCTCTTCGCGGAAAAGCTTGGGTCGGATGGAAGCACACCGAAGACCTCCGTCACGAGGTCGTCCGCGGTGGCCACTCCGCCGCGCTCGATGAGCTGGGGGCCGATCATGGACCAGCCGGCGGCCACGCCCAAAGACGTCGATGGCTTTGCAGGATCGGCGGCGACGCGTGCAGCGCACGCTTCACGCCCGGTTGCCGTCGCGGACTTGCTCGGCGCCGCATCCAGGATGGGATGATGGCGACGCCGCTTGGAACGGCTTGCCGGGCGAGAAATGGACGGGATCTGATGAACTGACGACATGGGAAACGTCCTCAAGTAGGCAGGTGTGGCCCACTCTAGCTGCCGTGCCGAATGCAGCGGATTTCTCCCACTCACCCCATTTGCCCCCGGCCGCCGCCGCGAAACGAGCCCGCGGGAACCGGGCGCGAAGGGGGATTCCCGTTGCGCATTCGTTGCGCAGAACCGCGGAAATCGACGAAACCGCAGAAATTCTGAGAGTACCGGAAGTGACCGCCCGCGGCGCCGTCCAACGCCCTATCCTGTTTCCTGGCAATCATTTGCGAGCACCGCACACGAAAAAGCCCCGCGCGCAGGAGCATGTCCTGAGGCGGGGCCAACGCGGGTGAACCGTATTTCGAGACCGGTGCCTTCAACCACTCGGCCACCTGTCCAACGTGGCGCGGTGCAACACGGTCAAGCATTGCGGTGCGCCCTCCACAGCGTGGAACAACCGCCGCAGAGCCTCAATAGCTAATCGACTGAGCAGTAGGGATCAAGGGCCGGTATCTCCCGGCGGGGCTGACTGGCGTTCACCTCGGGTCTGCGGGGTGGGACCCGGCGCCAGGGTGGCCGCCACGAGGTCCGGGGAGCAGTTTGCGCGCATGAGCACACCCTCCTCCCCCGCCCTACCCCCGGGCGTACGACGCGTTCTGGTGGCCGGCAACGGCGGCCCCGCCATTGCCGCTCGCATCCGCGCCGCCCGGCCAGACCTCGAGGTCCGCGATGGGGCTCCTGCTAACGTGACGGCCGAAGACATGACCTGGGCCGACGCCTTAGTGGCGTTTCGTGTGCCGCCGGTCTGCCGGCCGTCAGGCACTTCTGGAAGCGTGCAGGCGCAGTTGGGCAGCGTACGCTGGGTGCAAAGCACCGGCGCCGGGGTGGACCCCTGGCTGGAGCCCGGCTTGCTGCCGGACAACGTGCTGCTCACGCGCTCGTCGGAATCGTTCGGGCCCATGATCGCCGAGTGGGTGGTCTCGCGCATTTTTGCCATTCAGCTTCAGCTGCTGCCGCTGGCCGATGCGCAGCGCTGTGGGCAGTGGGCGCCGCGCGACATTCCGCGAGTAGCCGGCACGCACGCGGTGCTGCTGGGCACGGGTGACATTGGCCGCGCGGTGGCCACGGCGCTCAGCGGCCTTGGGGTGCGCGTGAGCGGCGTGTCGCGCAGTGGACACTCGGGTCACCCGGCGTTCAGCGCCATGCACCGCGTGGAAGCGCTGGCCGAGGTGGTGCACGATGCGGACTGGCTGGTGGTGAGCACGCCCGATACGCCGGCCACGCGCGGCCTCGTGTCCCGCGAGGTACTGAGCCGCTGCCGCGGCGCGGTGCTGCTCAATGCCGGCCGCGGCGCGGTGGTGGAGGAGACGGCCATTCCCGAGGCACTCAACGCAGGCTGGCTGCGCGGCGCGGCGCTGGATGTGTTTGTCGAGGAGCCGCTGCCGGCGTCGTCGCCGCTGTGGAGCGATACGCGGGTGCTGGTGTCGCCGCACATCTCGGGGCTGACAACGGCGGAGGGCGCGGCGGGGGCGTTTTTGGAGAACCTGGCGGCGATTGAGCGTGGGCAGGTGCCGACGTGGGCGGTGGACAAGGAGCGGGGCTACTAGGAACAGCAAACTGCGATAGCCGGGCGGCGAGACGGCAAACTGCGATAGCCGTGCCTCGGAAGCCGTGCTACGGAAGCCGTAGGGCAGCAGCCTCACTGCGAACTGCGGTTGAGGCGTGAGCAGTGCCCGTTACGGCCACCGCTCCTTGGCGCCCGTGACCGGATCCACGGCCTCATACCAGCTCACGGTTGCGGCAAGGTTGTCGGTAAAGATCACTACGTTGGAACCCACGTACCCGGCCGATTTTGCAGCTGCCGAGGTGTAAAGAAATCCAGTGAGCCCAAGCTAGTTGCCAATTTCACCGAGGCACTGCGGAAGTTCGTACCCCGCAAAACGTCCAGTCGCCGGATCGACGCGAGAAAGGTCGAACTCTTCGGTCAATTCCTTCTCGGAAACTCGCAGGGCCTGCAACAGGGCCACGTTCCTCAGATCCACGAGTTTTTCAAGGCACGCTTCGACAGGAAGCGTAAGGCGTGCCGCCGTTGGCGGACCAACTGTTCCTGACCTTACAGCGGTCCCACCGAATACCTCCGCGAATACGGTAGACTGACTATCGGACAGATAGAATGCCGGAAATCGATTGAGTCCGTTGAACCTGTTGTGAGTGTATTTGTAGCCAATTGGAGCGAGGAGCTTGGGAAGCGACCCACCGTCCCGACGCAAACGCACCGCAGGTATGTCCCGCGTCCATAGCTGCTGACTTCGAACGCGCTGGGCCGACGCCAGGATATCCCGCCACTGCGAAACACGGTCGCCGAACGTGGGATACAGCGTCGCATACTCGCGTGTGCTGATCGCCATTATCCCACGTCACCCATCCACAATCCTGCCGCCCACTGCTCCACGGCCGCCGCACGTCCTAGCTCACAGAGCGCTGCCACCGGGGTGAGTCCGCCAAGCTGACGCTGAGGTGTCTGGAGCCACGCTGCTATAGCACGCTGGTCATCATTGTAGATCTGCGCGAGCATCGCCAACACATTGCCAAATGGTGCAAGCGCGGACTGGAGAGCCTCGGCGTGCGGCGTCTTGTGCACCGTGCTGTATTTCGCGCCAAGAGACTGTGCGAGTGTCTTGAGGGGCACGCCAAGTGCCTTGGCGATCCTGGATGCGTCCCAACGTCCAGACTCAGCGTGACGAAGATGCACGGCGGGAAGTTCGAAAGCATCGGCCACATGTGCGGCTGACGAGGCATGTGGCGGAAGCTCTCCGACGAGTCGTAGCAGGTACGATTCCAGAATTGTGGAGAGACGAAGATCTTCTGGGCCAAGAAACGCGTCGACGCCCGCCGTGATGGCCGCGGCATGCGCCTGCTCATAGCGTTCACGACTCGTTGCTCCGGCGGTGAGGATCACGCGAGGCGCATAGCTCTGCGCGGATTCGCGAACCGACCGCAACCGCAGCATCGCGCTCTTGAAACGATGGGCGAGTCGGATGGAATCGCTGGTATCTACGTCAGATACCATGGCCTCCCAGTCCGCCACGACAATACCAACAGGTTCGCGCCCAGCACGCGCAACGGCGTCGTCCCAGCTCCCCGATTCAATCGGACGAAGCTGCAACTCCTCGACAGCCTGATTGACCACGTGGCGGGTCTTGCGATTGGGCTCGAGCACCAGAACGTCAGCCACGACACCTCGCTTGAAAATATACCAAGAATATACCCAATATCCACATATGATGCAACGCCCGATGAAACGGAGAGGGCGGAGGTCCCTCATGGCTGTATCGCAAAACAAACAAATACAACACGTTACAGCACACGACTGGGAGTATGATACACGTGAAGTATATACCTCACGTGTATCATACTTTCCGGACGGGCCCGGGCTGCTTGAGGCGAGGTCCTGCTACTTCATCCGCGCCAAGTCCGCCTCGGCCGCGATGGACCCGAACGCACCCCACTGCCCGGCCTGCACGATGCGCTGCATGAGCGACTTGGCCTCGGCCTCCTGTCCATTGCCCAGCATGTAGGCCGCCACGCCGTACGCCGAGGACACGTCCTGCACCGACAGCTCGCCGGTGGTGTTGGCGGGCAGCACGGAGTCGATGGGCAGCAGGCCCTTGTACATCTGCACCAGCTTGTGGTAGTTGGTGTTCTCGATGATCTGCATGTTGGCCGAAATGCCATCGAGCGACTTGATGGCGTCTTCCACACGACCGGCGCGGCGCAGGCTGTGATACAGCCAGTGGGTCATGGACACGCGGCGATCGTCGTTGCTGGCCACATCCAGCTCGGCCTGCGCCACACGCGCGGCGTCGGCGTAGTTGCCCTTGAGGTAGTGCGCGAGCGCGAGGTGATAGCGCACGTTGCTCTGCAGGGTGCCAATGGGCTGGTTGAGCGCATTGGGCTGGCCGTCGGGCTCCACTTCTTCGGGCTTGCCCGCGGTGAGCTGCTCGGCGCGCCCCAAGTCAGCGATGGCCTTGTCGAACTCACGCACCGACAGGTAGCGATGCCCACGATGCCGCAGCAGCCAGTGGTTGTCGGGCGCGAGGGTGAGGCCATGGGTGTACACGGCAATGGCCTCCTGCAAACGCCCCAGATAGCCCAGACGACGTCCGTACCAGATGAGCGAGTCGATGTTGGCCGGCGCGCGTGTGTAGGCCTGCTGCGCGGTGTCGAGCTGCGCCAGATAGCGCGTGCGCGCGGCGTCGGACAGCGGGAAGTTGCGCAGGGTGTCGCCCAGCAGCGATACGCCCTGATACGGGCCCTCAGGCGGAATGAGCGCAGCCGGGGCATCGGCCGGGGCGCTGCAGGCAACAGTCAGCGCGACAAGGCCGGCTACGGGCAGCAAACGGGACCACGTGGTCATGGCAGAGCGGTGGGAGTGGGGGGGAGGGTGTGTGTCTCCCCCAATCTCCCGTTGGGGCCGAGGTCCCGCCAGCGATCGCCGCGCTCGTATGGCCGAAGGCGCGCCCCTGATCGGCTGGACCTTGCGGCTCGCTCAGGAGCGCCGTACAGTACTCTATACAGTACCTTTAGCAGTCCATCATACGAGATCCGGAGCGGCATATGTTCGTCATCAAGCAGGCGGGAATCGGCATGGCCACCATGAGTGATCTCAAGACTCAGGCCAAGCAGACGCTGGCTGCCGCTCAGGACGCCCGCATATACGTGCTCAACGACGGGAAGCCCGTTGCAGGGATCGTGAGCCTGGAAATCATGAGTCTCGTGGAAGATCTCCTCGAGGATCAGGCGCTGGCAAAGGTGGCGCAGGAGCGCATGACTGCCGTCGAGTCTGGCAGCGAGGCACTGCTCGACGAAGACGACTTCTTCGCGCAAGCTGATGCAATGTTGGCTGCTGGCTCCGCCATAGCCACGCCGAAGAAGGGCGCGCGGTCAGCCACAGGCAGCGCACGCACACGCAAGACACGGCGGTGAGCAAGAGGGAGACGCGGGCGGAGACATCGCGGTGGCGTCTCCGATTCTCTCCACGAATACTGCGTGAAGATCTCCCTGCCATCGGAGACGCCGCGTTCCAGATCGCACGCAAGGCGATTGCAGAAAAACTGGCTACGGCGCCAGAACAGTTCGGCGCACCGCTACGTAGTCCGCTGGTCGGAATGCGCAAACTGCGTGTGCAGCATGTGCGCATTGTGTATCGCGTAGACGTGAATCGACACGAAGTACACATCTTCATGATCGGTGCCCGGCGCGATATCTGGGTTCAGAATCAGGCAGATATCGTGGAGCGTGCCGAGGAACTAAGGCGGGAGCTCACCGGTCAGGTAGAGGCGGCGCAGGACGCAGCACCGCCTGCGCGTGATCGAAAGAAGCGCTGAACAACCGACTACTGTAGAAACTGAGCAACGCAGAAAGCGCTCCCCAGCCACGCTTACAACAGCTCCCCGCCCTGCCGCGCCAGAAAGCGCATGAGCGGCGTGAACACCTGCCGCGCATCGCTGAGGTCGCGATTTCCCGTGACGGCCAATGACCAATTGCCATCCTGCATGGCCCCGAACTCCACGCCGATACCGCTGCGTCCACCACCGCCACCGTGGCCCCAGGCGGCCCGACCCTCGAAGCTGTTGAGTACCATGCCCATGCCATAGGCCGCGGGCTTGGCGAGCGGCTCGGCGGACCACATAAGGGCGCGCAGGGAGTCGGACAGCAGACGCCCCCGCTGCATGGCGCGCGCAAACTTGAGCATGTCGTGCGCGGTGGCGTAGTAGCCGCCCAGTGACAGGCCCTGCGAGCCGATGAACCAGCGATTGTCGACCACGCTGCCCACCGCCAACGGGTCGGTGTCTTCACGCCACGAGTAGCCGTCGGCACGCTGCGCGACATCGAAGCGCGCCGCACAGTCGCACCAGCCCTGCATGTCGGCCACGCGCAGAATGTGATTGCTGATGCTCTGCTCGTAGGATTCGCCGGTGACCTGCTCGATGATGGCGCCAAGCACGAGATAGCCTTCGTTGGCGTAGCGATACCGTGTGCCAGGTTCAAAGAGCAGGTCGCGTGTTTTCAGTACCTGCAGCAGTTCACCGTGCGACTTGTAGCGTTTCTTGACGTTGAAGCTCGGCAGTTCGAACAATCCACCCAGACCGGCGGTGTGCGTGAGCAGCTGACGCACCGTCATGCGCGCACCGATATCGGGCCGCGGATACTGCGGCAGAATGCGCTGTACGGTGTCGCTGAGCCGCAGCCGCCCCTCCTGCACCAGCTGCAGAATGCGCACGGCGGTGAGCATCTTGTTTGCCGAGCCCAGGTGATAGCGCGTATCGGCCTCGGCGGCGCGTTCGCTGCCCGTGGAGGCGCGCACAGCCTGTCCTATGCCCCGTGTGAACACGATGGAGTCGCGATGCGCGATGGCCACGGTGCCCGACCACAGGTCGTGCTGCGCCCACCAGTTGAGCCAGTGCTGCACCACGGGCAGGACGGAGTCGGCTGGCACAGGGCGCGCAGGCAGCTCGGGTGGCCGACCCACGGCGGCTAAGGGGTCGATGCGCACATCCCAGCCCTGCAGCTTGTTGTTCTCGAGGTAGAGCGGAATCCAGCGCTCGTGACCGCCGCGGTGAGTTTGCACGAGCAGCCAGGGCTGCGCGCCGCGCTGCTCCACGCGTTGCACGGTGACACCGCCGGTGCTGCGGCGCGCGGACTCCATGCGTTTGGCCAGAGACTCGGCCGACTCGAAGGTGTAGGCGCTCTTGTCGAACCACTGACGCACGAAGTCCTTGTCGGACATGGGCGCGGGGAAGGCAAGCTGCGCGGCAAAGGCCCGCACGACGTCGGGCGCCGAGACGCTGTCGGGGAGGACAAATGCTGCGACTGAATGCGCGGACGACTGGGCGCGGATGGGCAGCGCGACAAGCAGCGTGGCAAAGAGCGTGGCCGCAACGCGAATTGGCGAATGTATGCGACGCATGGACCTGGGGTTCTGGGGAACGTATACCTTTTCAGGTATTCCCAAGACAGCGTCAGTGCGCGGAGGGTTCAGCCTCGCGTCAACGAATATTCAATCACGCTTCAGCGTCGCGACTCAAAGAACGCGCGCAACAACGCGCCGCTCTCCTCGGCCAATACGCCGCCCCGCACTTCGGGGCGGTGATTGAGCCGCGGATGCCGCACGATGTCCCCCACGCTGCCGCACATGCCGGCCTTGTCGTCCCAGGCGCCAAACACCACGCGTCCCACACGCGAGAGCACAATGGCCCCCGCGCACATGGCGCAGGGTTCGAGTGTGACCACAAGGGTGCAGTGACTCAGCACCTTGTCGCCGTGCTGTGCCGCCATGGCCCGCAATGCCAATACCTCGGCGTGGCTGGTGGCGTCACCGTCGCGCTTCATGCGGTTCTGCGTGCTGAGCAGCGGCTCGCCGCTTGCCGAGTCGATGATGACGGCGCCCACGGGCACTTCGCCGGCTTGGGCGGCAGTCTTGGCCTCGGCCAAAGCCAGATGCATGGCGTGCAGTACACCGGGGGCAAGCGGCGCGTTGTTCATGCCACCTGCCCGCGCAACGCCGCACGGCACATCACGGAGCCGGTGTCCAGCCGTAGTGCCGCGCAAGATACAGCTGCAGCGCCTCGGCCAAGGCGGCGGCAAAGCGTGTGCGCGAGGCCTCGGTGTCGCGTACACCATTCAGATGTGCTTCAATCTGAATGGCGTCGAGTGTGCCTCCACTCAGCGATCCATGACGCTGGGTGTTGTAGCCGCCGGTGAAATACGCCTGTCCTGCAAGTGGCGCAGGGTCGGCAGGCGATGGCACCGAGGCGTAGCCTGCGGCCACGAGCAACGCACCGAGGCTATTGCTGCCGCGCAGAATGCCGGCGCCACGATCGGCCGTGACACGCGAATCGGTGGCCAGTCGCGCCACACTGCTGCGCGAGAGCGCGCCAGCGGCTTCGAGTGCACTGTTGGACAGGCGCAGTTCGCTGTCGTCTACCAGATAGCCCAGCTCGAGACGTGGCACTTCGTGCGCGTGACCATGCAGGTCGATGACCAATCCACGTCCCTGCTGCGCGGTGACACGGGCGCGCGCCGAGTCGAGGGCGGCGTGGAACCACAGCCATGTGGTGTCGAGCATGCGGTTGCTGCCTACGGCTTCGCCCATGTCGCGATTGCCGTCGAACTTGCGGCGATGCAGGCGATTGACCACCAGATGCGGCGCATGCCCCGTGCGCGCCGCAAAGGCGACGGCAATGGCGCGTGCGAGTTCCTGGGTATTGAGATCGTTGACGGTCGTGCAGCCGCTGCAGTTGCGGTCGGCCAGGGTGGCGGGGCTCTGTGTGCCACCATGCGGCGCGATGAGTACCAGTGGCGCCGTGCCCAGTGTGTACTCCACGTAGCCGGCGGCATCGGCCACGGTGACACCGGCGCGCAGCGGCCCCACCGGCGCCGTGGGCATGGCTGGCGGCGGCGGTGGTGGTGGCGGTTCAGGCGGCGGCGCGACACTGCTGCCGTCACCGCCACCGCAGGCAAGCGCTGCCAGCCAGAGTGCCGGCAGCGCCCGAAGCCAACGCGTGTTACGTGCGGGCACCGTGTGTGAATACGAGTGCGTCCTGTCCGTCCTGCACATCCGCGACAATCGCGTCTCCCTCTTTGAACTTGCCTTCGAGTACCGCGAGTGCCAGAGGATTCTGGAGCAGCCGCTGCACGGCGCGCTTGAGTGGGCGGGCACCAAAGACCGGGTCGTAGCCTTCCTCGGCCAGCGCCTTGCGTGCCGCCTCACTCAGCGTGAGGGTCAACTTGCGATCGGCGAGCAGCTTCCGCAAATGGGCGAGTTGCAGGTCCACGATGTGATCGAGTTCGCCGCGGCCCAGTGGGTGGAAGACCACCACGTCGTCAATGCGGTTGAGGAACTCGGGCTTGAACACGCCACGCAGCGCGGCCAGCACGTCGCGCTCCACGGCATTCCAGTCGCCCCCGCCCTGCCCGCGCTCGAGGATCATGTGACTGCCGACGTTGGAGGTCATGATGACCACCGCGTTGCGGAAGTCCACCGTGCGACCCTGCGAGTCGGTGAGACGGCCGTCATCGAGCAGCTGCAGCAGGATGTTGAACACATCCGGATGCGCCTTTTCGATTTCGTCGAAGAGAATGACGCAGTAGGGCCGACGACGCACGGTTTCGGTAAGCTGACCGCCCTCCTCGTAACCCACGTAGCCCGGCGGCGCGCCGATGAGCCGGGCCACGGCGTGCTTCTCCATGTACTCCGACATGTCGATGCGCACCATGGCGTGTTCGTCGTCGAAGAGGAATTCGGCGAGTGCCTTGGCCGTTTCGGTCTTGCCGACACCGGTGGGACCGAGGAAGATGAACGAACCGATGGGCCGGTTGGGGTCCTGCAGACCGGCGCGCGAGCGGCGCACGGCGTTGGACACGGCCTTCACGGCTTCCTGCTGTCCCACGACACGCGTGCCGAGGACCTCCTCGAGGCGCGTGAGGCGTTCGCGCTCGGACTCGAGCATGCGCGTGACGGGGATGCCCGTCCAGCGCGCGACCACTTCTGCTACGTCGTCTGCCGAAACGACTTCCTTGAGGAACTGCGGGCGCCCGGCGTTGCTGGCCAACTGCGACTCGGCCTGCTTCATGGCCTGCTCGAGCTGCGGCACCCGACCGTAGGTGATTTCGGCGGCCTTGTTGAGATCCCCGGCACGTGTGGCCTGCTCGGCCTCAAAGCGGGCCTGCTCGATTTCCTGCTTGATGCGACCCACGGCGCCGAGTGTTTCTTTCTCCTGCTGCCACTGGGCGCGCATGCCGGCGGCCTGTTCCTTCTTGTCGGCCAGCTCGCGCTCGAGGGCCTGACGCCGCTCGAGTGAGGCAGGATCGGTTTCCTTCTGCAACGCGGCCTTTTCGATTTCGAGCTGCACGATGCGGCGTTCGACCTCGTCGATTTCCTGCGGCACGGAATCGATTTCGATGCGCAGGCGCGAGGCGGCCTCGTCGATGAGATCGATGGCCTTGTCGGGCAGGAAGCGATCGCCGATGTAGCGATTGGACAGCGTGGCTGCGGCCACGACGGCGCCGTCGGTGATGCGCACGCCGTGATGGGCCTCGTAGCGTTCCTTGAGGCCACGCAGAATGGCGATGGTGCTTTCCACGCTGGGCTCGCCCACAAACACGGGCTGGAAGCGCCGCTCGAGGGCAGCGTCCTTCTCCACGTGCAGGCGATACTCGTCGAGTGTGGTGGCCCCCACCACGCGCAGCTCGCCGCGCGCAAGCATGGGCTTGAGCATGTTACCCGCGTCCATGCTGCCTTCGGCCTTGCCCGCGCCCACGAGGGTGTGCAGCTCGTCGATGAAGACGATGTAGAGGCCTTCGGCGGCGGTGATTTCCTTGAGCACGGACTTGAGGCGCTCTTCGAATTCGCCGCGGAACTTGGCGCCGGCAATGAGGGCACCCAGGTCGAGCGAGACGAGCTTCTTGTTCTTGAGCCCCTCGGGCACGTCGCCGCTCACGATGCGCTGCGCGAGTCCTTCGGCAATGGCGGTCTTGCCCACGCCAGGTTCGCCGATGAGCACCGGATTGTTCTTGGTGCGGCGCGAGAGCACCTGAATGACGCGACGGATTTCCTCGTCACGTCCGATGACGGGATCGAGCTTTCCCTTGCGCGCGCTTTCGGTGAGATCGCGGGTGAACTTCTGCAGGGCCTGATACTGCTGCTCGGGCGACTGATCGGTGACCTTGTGCGCCCCACGCACGAGCTTGAGTGCATCGAGCAGGGCCTGGCGATGGGCACCGGCGCCGGTGAGCACGCGCGTGCTGTCGGTGCCCTTGGCATCGGAGAGCGCGAGCAGCAGATGCTCGGTGGAGATGTATTCGTCGCCGAGGGTCTTGGCTTCGCGCTCGGCCCCATCGACCACCTGGGTGAGTTCGCGACTGAAGGACGGCTGGGCGTCGGACTGTTTGGCATAGCGCGCGGCTTCCTGCTCGGCGGCCGCACGAATGGAGGTGACGTTGGCTCCCACGCGCTGCAGCACCGGGACGACGATGCCTTCGTCCTGCGCCAGCAGTGCGAGCAGCAGATGCAGATCGTAGACGAGTGGATTGCCGTTCTTGCGGGCAATGGCCACGGCGTCGTTGAGCGCCTCGGCGCTCTTCACGGTCAGGCGGTCGGGATTGATCATGCTGTCGAAAAGGGCAAGGGTGGTGCCGTGTGGCACCCGTCAGTTCAGCAGAGTCTGGAGGCTCAGGAGTCGTGGGACAACCTACGGCCTGACAGGCGTGCAGTGTCAATGGCGATGGTCGGCCGAAACGGCGGAATCGCAGACGTGCGTGGGAATGGCATTGTGGTTTGTCGCGACTGGGGGTGGGGGAAACAAAGAAGCGCACCGGGTCCGCTCACCCGGTGCGCCTTCTTTGTTTGTCCTGCGGGTCTCGTGGTGCTCGCAGCAGGGCTGCTTACTTGGCCACGATCATCTTGCGCATCAGCGTGGGTACGCCATCCACCTCGAGCCGGTACAGATATACGCCCGAGGCAGCCTCCCGCCCGGTTGCTTGGATTTTACCATCCCAGAAGGCGACATACTCGCCACATGGGAGAGTGAGGTTTTCCAGCGGTTGACCACCGGCCACTCCGTTCGAACCACCCTGCAAGACGGGAATCGCGACCTGGTTGGACAAGATGTTGTAGATCTTGACCGAGACGCGGTACTGCCTGCTGGGATTGGTGCAGTTGGGTGCATCACCCAACCCGAACGAAATGCGAGTCTCCGGATTGAACGGGTTCGGATAGTTCTGTCCGAGGGTGTGTCCGTTCCGTCGCGTCTTACCGTCCTGCGACGTTTGTGCTTCCGTGACTCGTGGCATGAACACGCTGAGAGCGAGCACCAGACCCAGTGCTCCCCACAAACGTTTCATGTTCCTTCCTCGACTGACGAATCAGGTGCTGAGTCGAAGTCTCCGTTGAGGGTGAACTGCCAGCTCGCGAATCGAGCCTGTTGTAAGGTTAGGACGCGTACCCCCGGGCGTCAAGCAACATTGCAGGGTTCGTTGTGAGCTGGAACCCGTTGATTTTGGCTACCTTAGCCTGCAAGTCATTGTTGTTTTGGGACTTGGAACATTGGACATGAGACGCTACTTCAGCTTGCGGTGAAGGACTCCCAGGTGAGGTAGGCTTTGAGGGGGCGGGAGTCGGGGAGATGGGGGGCGATGAACTCGCGGAGGAGGCGCTGGTGGGCGCGGAGGGCGGGAAGGGAGAGGCCGGAGACGGGGTCGCCGTCGAGCCAGCGGGCGATGGCAGCGCGGGCGTCGGGAGGAAGGGACCGGCCCCTCGGCAGAGACTTGGCGCAGTCCTCGCACACCACGCCGCCGGACTGAGGGGAGAATTGGGAGGTGAGATTGGGGGAGATGGGACGGTGGCAGTTGGCGCAGTTGGCCAGCGTGGGCCGATAGCCGATGTCGGAGATGAGAAGCCAGATGATTGAACAGCAAACGGCGATAGCGGGCTGGTCGGAACTGCCAACTGCGATAGCCTTTTGGCCGGAAGCCATTACTCCAGCAGCCATTGAGCCGGAGGCCTCAACAGCAGGTGCCGCGGTTTGGGTCGGGGTCGAGGTCGGGGTCGAGGTCGCGGCAAGGGCGGTGAGGCCCGCCGACAGGTGGTCGTACACCAGCGGTGCGGCTTCTTCGTGCACCAGGCGCAGCGTGACCTCGGCAATGGCCGCCGCGCCGTAGAACACGCCCAGATCAGCAGCGAGCTGTGGGCGGGAGCGCTGCACATCAAAGCTGAGCAGCGACTGCAGGTCGCGGCCGGGCTTCATCTGCAACTGCGCCTGGCCCTCCGCAAAGAGGTCCACGCCCGAGCCAAAGCGCTTGCGGGAATTGCGCGCACCACGCGCCATCACCGACACCACGCCGGCCTCGCGCGTCATGAGCCGATAGATGCGACTGGACTCGAGGTAGTCGGCCACGTGCAGCACGATGGCGTCGGTGCCGAGGGTGTTCATGTGCCGTCCTGCCCTGCCCCGCCTCTGCCAGCCTGCGAGTCGCGGGCGCGGCCGCGCAGTGGCACGAGCGCGGGGGCACCAACGGCGGGATCGCGGGTGACGACCAGGGGCCAGTCGTACACGGCCTCGAGAATCTCGCCGCGCATGACATCGCTGGCGCTGCCGGCGGCAGCCACCTGGCCGCGATTGAGCAGCACGATGTGATGCGCAAAACGCGCAACGAGATTGAGCTGGTGACTTACCACGAGCACGGTGCGGCCTTCGTTGGCGAGTTCGTCCGCCAACTCGAACACCGCCATTTCGTGCGCGACGTCCAGAAAAGTTGTTGGTTCGTCGAGCACGAGCACCGGCGCGTCCTGCGCGAGGGCGCGGGCAATGCGCACCCGCTGCCACTCACCACCCGAGAGACGATCGGTGCGTCGGTCGCGGGCCTCGTAGACACCGGCGCGCTGCATGGCCTGCCGCACTACCTCCCGATCATGCGGCGAGGGCGCCCCAAAGGCCCCACGATGCGGATGGCGACCGAGCAAGACAAACTCTTCGACCGTGAGCGGCAGCAGGGGTTCCTCACGCTGCGGCACCACGGCCACACGGCGCGCGAGTTCACGCGGCGCGAGGGCCAACAGGGACTCGTCGCCCAATTGCACACTTCCACGCACGAGCGGCGCCTGACCAAGCAGCGCGCGCACGAGGCTGCTCTTGCCGCTGCCATTGGGGCCCACCACGGCCGTGAAGCGTGAAGGCGCGGCGGTAAAGCTGATGTCGAGCGCGGCCGGCCGATCACTGCCCCGGTAATGCACGGTGACGTGCTGAAAGACGAGAGCGCTCATGTCGTGCTCACGACCCGCTGCCCGCTCTCGCCACGCTGCCCGCTCTCGCCACGCTGCCCGCTCACGACCCGCCCCGGCGGAGGCGCGATAAAAAGAACGGCACACCAACCAGCGCAGTCAGCGCACCGAGCGGCAGTTCCACGGGCGCACGCAGGGTGCGCGCCGCCAGGTCGGCGGCCACCAGCAAGGCAGCGCCATAGAGGGCCGCCAAGGCCATCATGGGACGATGACGGCGCGCGCCAAGGAGTCGGGCCAGATTGGGCACCACGAGGCCTACAAAGCCCACCAGGCCCGCTGCAGCCACCGTGGCCGCAGCCAGCCACGAGGCCACGAGAAAAATCACGCGGCCCGCGCGCTCGCTGTCCACGCCGAGTGCACGCGCCGGTTCGTGGCCCAACGCAATGACGTCGAGATCCCGCGCCTTGTAGAGCAGCACGGCGCCGAGCAGGGCAAGCGCGAGTGCCGTGCGTGCCACCGTGCCCCAATTGGCATCGGCCACGGAGCCCATCATCCACCACACCGCCCCACGAATGCGTTCGGGCGGCGCGTCGGCCAGCGCCACCATGATGACGGCGTTGGCGAAGGCGCCGACAATCACGCCGGCCATGATGAGCAGTTTGGCATCACCGCGACCACCGGCCAGCTGGGCAATGCCCGTGACCACGAGCGTAGCCAGCGCCGCGCCGGCAAACGCACTGCCCGTGATGAGCAGCGGGGTGGCCGCACCCATGGACGGCCCGACCAGCGCCATGGCCAACACGGCGCCCACCGCGGCGCCACCCGACACACCCAGCAGATAGGGTTCGGCCAGCGGATTGTGCAGTGTGCCCTGCAGCGCCCCGCCACTCATGGCGAGACCCGCGCCAACCAGCGCCGCCAGCATCACGCGCGGCGCGCGCAGATCACGCACGATGCTGGTGGTGGTGCCGTCGGCCGCACCACGCAGCGCATCGAGCACCTCACCAAGCGGCAAGGGCACGGCGCCAAAGGCCAGTCCCGCGAGAAGCAACAGCACCAGAGCCGCCACGCCACCCACCCACGCCAGCGTAAGGCGCGAGGCGCTCGGCGATTCCGTGGCGTGAGGACTGCGCGTCGAGGTGGCCATGCGCCTGCCCTACGGCAGCGAATCGGCCAGCGTGGGGTGCAGCGCGCGCGCGAGGGCCGACGCGGCCATGCCCAGTTGCACCGAAGGACGCAGCGTGAGCGCGGGGTCGATGATGACAAAGTCTCCGCGTGCCACAGCCGGCACACTGCGCCAGACGGGGGAGCTCCGCAACTCGTCGGCGCGCGTGAGCGAGCTGACGACCCGGTCGGGCGCGCGGCGCACGACCTCTTCGATGTTCACCTGCGGCGAGGGTGCGTCGAGATCGGCAAACACGTTGCGTGCGCCGGCAATCTCGAGCAGCTCGTGCAGATAGCTGCCCTGCCCGATGACCATGGGCGGTGTGGGCCACACAGGCCAGAGCACGGCAGGGCGCGAGGCCGCGGGCACATTGCGCGCGACCCGCGCACGCACGGTGTCGAGTGTGGCGGCCACCGAATCACTCAGCACCCGCGCGGCTTCGCTGGCCCCGAGCGTGGTGCCGAGAATGCGCACGAGGCGATGAAAGCCTTCAATGCGATCGCCACGCAACGCGAGCACTCGTACGCCGGCGCGGGCAAAGGCATCGGCGGCGGGCCGGTTGTCTGCCGTGGCATAGAGCACCACGAGGGCCGGTCTGGCGGACAGCACGGCCTCCACGTTGGGCTTGATGCCGTTGCCCAATGCGGGAAGACGCTTGGCTTCCGCGGGGAATTCGTCGTAGTCGGAGCGACCCACGAGTTGACGCTGCACGCCGAGGGCAAAGAGCACCTCGGTGGCGGTGGGGTTGAGCGAGACCACGCGCGCGTCGGCCTCAAGCGGCATGACCGGGGCACCAAAGTCGTCGAGCGAATCGACGGCAGACGACGTGGCAGCACTGGTCGCACTCTCAACCGTTTCACGCGCTGCGTTGCTCGCCGCTTCACCACCACATGCCCACACGCCACCGGCCATGAGCACAAAGCCCAGAGCCAACGCGCGCCTCGCCGCCCACCATGCACGCATGCCGGGCTACTTCCGCGCGGTCTCGGTGGCCATGGCATCGGCCAGGGCACGCTTGAGTTCTTCGCGGCGCTGCGCATAGGCCTTCTGCACGGCCTCCGATGGACTCTGCTGGCGCGCATAGTTGGCATCCAGCGCGGCAATCTCCTGCGCGAGGCGCTCGGAGCTCAGGTCATCGTGGCGGGCCGCCTGTGCGTTGGCGGTGTCTCGCAGCCGACGCGCCGCCGTACGCTGCGAGGACCTCATGAGCGCGAGCATCATGAGAAAGCCCACAGCCACCAGCAGACCCGCGATGTACAGATTGCGGCCCGGCGTGGCCGCCGAAGGCAGATCGATGATCAGTTCGGCGTCGGGCTCCACATCCTGCGCGAGGAAGCGGCGGAAGTTGCGACCTTCGAGAGACACCGGGTCGACGGCCGCAAAGCCCTTGCCCTTGACGGTGCCCTTGGGCTCCTCGAGCAGGACTTCAAACACCACCGCACCGCCGTCAGCGCGCATGGCCAGCGGGAAGCTGCTGCCCGGCACCTTGTAGGAGAACGCAATCTGCTTGATGCCGGGCGCGAGCGGCGCGTACACGGCCACCCGTCCGTTGGTGGCCGCAAACGTTTCGGGCGAGAACTCGCCTTCGTTGGCGCGCACATCAATGGCCGACGCGGGAATGGCCACACTCCACGTGGGTTCCGGCGCCGCGCCGGGACCGGCGACCCGCGTGAGCAGACTGTCGTTGGACACCTCGAACACTTCGATGACCGTGCGCATCTGCGCCGAGTCGATCTGACTGACGATGAAATGCCGACCCTTGATGGCCATGGGGAAGGCGCGCGAGGTGGTGTCGAAGACGGTGAGTTCGGCGTCTTCCCCCGTGACCGCGGGCGCCTTGAGTGGTTCGGTGAAGTACGCGATGCCGCCGTAGGTGGTGGACGCGAAGTACACCGCGTCACTCGCGCCCCAGGGTGTGTAGCGCAGACGATAGCGACCCGCGGCGTCGGTGCGGACCGAGTCTATCGGGCCGGCCGAGTCCTTGCCCACGCGATGCAGCGTGACCCACTGCCCCACCGCCGGACCCATGCCCGTGGTGTCTCCGCCCTGCGCCATGGGCCGTCGCACGCGACCGTCTACCGAGCGTGCTTGCGCATCAACTGTTTGCGCCGACAGCATGGTGGCGACACCAAGTGCAAGACAGGCAGCGGCAAAGCCGCGGAGGCGGGTGGTCATGCGTGCGCGGGGCGGGAGAAACAGGACACGGTTCACGGCTTGAACTTGCCGAAGTCTTCGGGACGCAGGTGCTCGAGATGGGCCTTGAGCTGCTCGGGCGAGAGCGCGTGGCCATCACCGGCGGGCGGCGACAACGTGGGCGAGTCCTGATCCTCGTCGTCGTCGAAGTCGTGCAGCAGATCTTCCTGCACAAAGATGGGCGCGGTCATGCGCAACGCGATGGCAATGCTGTCCGACGGACGGGCGTCGATTTCGACCAGTCCGTGCGGACTCTCCACCTGCATGACGGCGAAGTAGGTGTTCTGCTGCACGTGCGTGATGGACACGCGGCGCAGCACGCCGCCCAGGCCCGTGATGAGCGTCTTGCAGAGGTCGTGCGTGAGCGGGCGCTCGCGTTTGACCTGATTGAGCTCGAGCACGATGGACTCGGCTTCGGGCCGACCAATCCAGATGGGAAGCTGCCGGCGTCCACCGCGTTCGCGGAGGATGACGACGTAAGAATTCGTGGCGCTGTCGAGCCCCAACCGGGCCACGAGGACTTCCACCATGCGCGCGCTCTCCCGGATCGCGGGGCACGGCGCGCGGCAGAGACCGCGGCGCCGTGACACCCGGTGCCAACTCAGCGAATGGCCTTCTTGAGCGCGGCGACCCGATCGGTGCGCTCCCAGGTGAACGTGGTGCGTGCTGCGCGCCCCCGTCCAATGGTTTCCGACTTGCGACCGAAGTGGCCGTAGGCGGCCGTGGCCTGATAGATGGGCTTGCGCAGGTCGAGCGCCTTGCTGATGCCACGCGGCGTGAGGTCGAACACTTCGTTGACGGCGGCCTCAATCACCCGATCGGGCACGGCGCCAGTGCCGAAGGTCTGCACGTACACCGACACGGGCTCGGCCACGCCAATGGCATAGGCCACCTGCACTTCGCAGCGGCGCGCGAGCTTGGCGGCGACGATGTTCTTGGCCACCCAGCGCGCAGCATAGCAGGCCGAGCGATCGACCTTGCTGGGATCCTTGCCGCTGAAGGCGCCGCCGCCGTGACGGCCCATGCCGCCATAGGTGTCGACGATGATCTTGCGGCCGGTGAGACCGGCGTCGCCCTGCGGGCCACCAATCACGAAGCGGCCCGTGGGGTTGATGTGCGTCTTGATGCGACGGCCGATGAACTCTTCGGGAATGACGGCGTGAATGACGTCATCGAGCACGGCACGACGCAGCTTGATGTTGGACACCTTTTCGTCGTGCTGCGTGGAGATGACGACCGTGTCCACGGCCACCGGACGGTTGTCCTCATAGACTACCGTGACCTGGGCCTTGCCGTCGGGGCGCAGCCAGGGGTGCGTGCCATCCTTGCGCACGGCCGCCAGCTGCTGCGTGAGCGCATGGGCCAGCTGAATGGGCAGCGGCATGAGCTCGGGCGTTTCGTCGGTGGCGTAGCCGAACATCATGCCCTGGTCGCCGGCGCCGCCGGTGTCCACGCCCTGCGCGATGTCGGGCGACTGCGCGTCGATGGTGCTCATGACGGCGCAGGTCTTGGAATCGAAGCCGAATTCCGCGTTGTTGTACCCGATGCCGTCAATGGTCTGCCGCACGATGTCGGGCAGGTGCACGTAGGCCGAGGTGGTGATTTCGCCGGCGATGACGGCGAGGCCGGTGGTGACCAGCGTTTCGCAGGCCACGCGGGCCGCCGCATCCTCGGTGAGGATGGCATCAAGGACCGCGTCGGAGATCTGATCCGCGATCTTGTCCGGGTGTCCTTCGGTGACGGACTCCGACGTAAACAGGTGCCGTTCAGCCACGCAGTGCTCGGGATAAAGGGTACGGGACAACGGGTCGACTGGCGTAGACTAGTCCGGGTCCGACAGAGGGGCAACCCGGACCGCTACGCGAGGGACCCGCAGGCCCTCCCCTTCCCGAATTGGAGCGCTACGGACGGACAGTGAGGTCGACGACGGGGCTGGCCGTGACCAGGACCTCGTTGCCCAGGCCAAGCAGGAAGCCGCGCAACTGGTAGTGACCGGGCTGGACGTTCACACCGGCGGGTCCGCCAATGCGGAGCGTCATGGGCAGGACCACGGAGTCCCGAGCCGGAATGATCAGGCGTGTAGCCGGGCCGGTGGTTGGCTGTTGGCTGAAGCGCCACAGTTCTCCGCGTCCTTCCTGTCCAACCGACAGATCAAACGGGATGACGCCCACTTCGAAGGAGAGCGGCACACTGCCGGTGTTTCGCACGACAAGGCGGAGCGCGGTGGAGTCGCCGACGATAAGGGTCGTGGAATCGGCCTTGAGTTCTGCCGTGAGTGCGGACGATGAGGTGCCGGTTGGCGACGAACAGGACGACAATGTAGCGAGCAAAAGAGACGTCAGCGTCATCGTACGTTTTTGCATCTCGGCACCTTACACTTCGGGGTGAGCTGGGCGGACAGACGCGTCCGCCCGGCAACGTGAATCACTCGACCGCTCAGAAGGCCCAGAGCGTTGTTCCCATATCTGCCTCGACCTGAGTCCAGCTGCTATACCAATATCGGTTGGTTGATCCGCCGTTAAGGGCTGCGTACACCACACCGTGCGCCAATCGAACCGATGGCACGAAGGGCGCCGCCCACCGATAGACGGGTCCGCCGCTGTCTCCTCCTTGTGCAGTTGCCGTGACCTCCGAGCCACAGAAGATCTCGACATACGCGGAACCGTTCCAGATCAGTCCCGCGTCAACGCAAGTTCCAACGATTGGACCGGTTGTTGTGCCGCTTGTGCGACCCGTACGATTGACGATTGTTCCACTGAGCGCATCACCCTGCGATGCGACTGCATAGGCTGCCCCAAAGTTTATGTTCCCGGAGCTGTTTCCGGAGCCGATCGACGAACTCTCACCGACGCCTTTAGATGAGAGCGATGAGGAGCTGAACTGAATGAGGGCCGCATCTGAAAGCCTACAGTAAGTTACGCCCGGGAGACACCCGGAAGTGCTCCAGGCTGGGTTCACGCTCTCCACTCCCACCTGATTCGAAGACGAAACGGTCGGCTGATAAAAGATCGTGCCGGTCACGCCGGAGTAGTTACCCGTGCAATGACTGGCGGTCAGGAAGTAGTACGAGCTTCCGGCCGTGACGTGGAAGCCCATGGAGCACTCCCCTCCGCCCAACCTCGTCGTCTGGATGCCAGCGAAAGTCGCGCGCCACCTGTCTCGAAGAGTGAACAATTGGCTGGTTTGCGGATACCCTGGTACCTGCTCTATGTGCAGAGTCGCCGTGTCAATCCCGGCTCGTTGCGCAAGACCATAGGCCCGCGCGAGTGAACCCTTCGGCCCAATGCCAATTCGCAATCGGTTCTTTTCTTCGTCTGCATCGAGATAGACGACATCATCCTCTACACGGAGTTGCGATCGAACCTTGAAAAGGTGATCGAGCAACTGTGAGAAGGAGTAGTCGCCTCGCTTTACCAACACGGCGGGCAGTGAGCCATCCGGCTTTGCGAAGCGATTGCTTGACGATCTGACAAACTCCAGTACGCGCTCCCTAACACGTACATCCGATTCAGCGCCCGTTGTGACAGCTACCACGTCCTGGTTTTTGTCCAGATACAGCCCACCGAATCCCGGGAGATCGGCCTCAAGCCGCAGAAAATCATCCTCAATTCCACGAGGGTACCGGCCCCGCTGTTCCAGAAGCTGACTGGCGCGCGCGCCTGCTATCCGAACCTGGTCTGAGCTTCCTACAAGAACGGACGATGGCGACTCAGCGCATGCCGCCAGAACGGCCAGCGCTGTGCACATAGAGACGAAATACATCTTCCCTGACATCTTGAGCTCTTTCATCGATACAGTCCTCATGCCAACAGTGGGTGAATCGTGCACCAGCTTCCCGATGCACGTCGAATGGCCCTAACTTTGGGGCTAAGCAATTATTCAACACCATCTGGAATATGGCAAGCTCAGCGATAGAAACTTGGCACTTTTCCAGACTTTGCTATTACACGTGAGTCACTAGCGATCCAGCTCCGCCCTCATCCTGCGGCGCAACAGGGTCTCAGCCTCACGCGCGGTACTGGTGGCCAGCGCCGCCTGCACGGCGTCCGCCGCGGCTTCAGCGCGTACGCCGCGAATGACCCGCTTGACGTCGGCCACGGCGCGTGGCGCCACACTGAGCTGACGAATACCCAGGCCCAGCAGGGCAAACACGGCCAGCGGCTGCGAGGCCATTTCGCCGCAGACGCAGACATCGAGGCCGTGCGCGGCGCCGGTGCGCTGCACCTGCTGCATGAGACGCAGCACGGCCGGATGAAAGGGCGTGAAACGCGGCGCGAGATTGGCGTTGCCACGGTCCACGGCCAGGGTGTACTGCACCAGATCGTTGGAGCCAATGCTGAAGAAGTCCACGTCACGCACCAGCGTGTCGCAGGACACGGCCGCAGCCGGTGTTTCCACCATCACCCCCAGCGGCACATCAGCGCGGAAGGGCACGCGGCGCTCGGCCAGCTCTTCCACGCACTCACTCATGAGCTGCCGGGTCTCGCGCACCTCGTCCACGGTGACGACCAGCGGCAGCATGATGCGCAGGTCGCCATGCACCGCCGCACGCATGAGGGCGCGCAGCTGCACCTTGAACAACTCGCTTTCGTCCAGGCACATGCGGATGGCGCGCCAGCCGAGGAAGGGATTGGCCTCGTGCGGATAGCCACCCACCGGCAGCTTGTCGCCGCCCACGTCGAAGGTGCGAATGATGACGGCCTCGCCGGCGAAGGCTTTCACCACGCGTGTGTAGGCCGCGTACTGCTCTTCCTCATCCGGCATGGTGGCGCGGCCCACGACGAGAAACTCGGTGCGCATGAGTCCCACACCGCGCGCGCCACTGTCCGCGGCCAGCACGGCCTCTTCGGGGATGTCGACGTTGGCGCGGACCACGACGCGATGTGCGTCACGCGTGATGGCCTCGCTGTGGGCGAGCTCACGCAGCACATCGGCCCGACCGGCTTCGTCGGCCACACGCTGCCGTGCTTCGGCCACTTCGTCGTCGGTGGGCGCAATGAGCAGCGTGCCGTCGGCGCCGTCGAGAATGGCCACCTCGCCGCCGCGCAGCGCGGACAGCGCCGAGCGCAGACCCACGACGGCCGGCAGGCCCAGCGAGCGCGCGAGAATGGCGACGTGGGCCGTGGCCGTACCCGCCTCGGTGGCGATGCCGGCGATGCAGTTGCGGTCGAGCTGCATCGTGAGCGAGGGCGTGAGGTCGTGCGTGACGAGAATGGTGTTGCTGCCCGGCGGCACGTCGACGGGATCGTGGTCGGGCAGTTCGAGCAGCAGCGAGAGCACCCGAATGTGCACGTCCGTGAGATCGCCGACTTTTTCACGCAGCATGGGTGAGCTGGAGCGCGCGAAGTGCTGACGCCACTCACTCATGACAATGTCGAAGGCCTTTTCGGCGCCGAGATTCTGGCGCACGAGGGCCACGGTGTGATTGGTGAGCTCTCCGTCGTCGAGCATGGAGAGCTGCACGTCAAAAATGGCGGCCTCGGTGGCGCCGGCCTGGGTTTCAGTTCGGGCCCGCAGCAGGCGCAGACGCGCTCGCGCCTTGTCGAGCGCCTGCTGATAGCGCGCAATCTCCGCGTCGATGTCGGCATCGTCGACCAGACGATGCCTGACCTCGGGCACCTCCCATCGCAGGAGATGCACGGGTCCCACCACGATTCCCGGCGAAGCGGGAATGCCGCGGAGCATCGACAGCACTAGCTCTCCCCGAAGCGCGACGCGACGAGGGCCTCGAGCGCCTGGAGCGCATCGTCGGCATCCGGTCCCGAGGCCTTGAGCGTGATGGTGGCGCCGTACTCGGCGGCCAGCATCATGACGCCCATGATGGACTTGCCGTTCACCTCGAGGTCGTCGCGCGAGATGGTGATGTCGGCCTTGAAGCGCGACGCCGCCTTGACCATCTCAGCGGCTGGCCTGGCATGCAGGCCGTGTTTGTTCACGATTTGGACGGAGCGTTCAGCCATCAACGGACCACCGAGTAAAGGACAAAGGCCGCAAGCACCAGCAACACGACGCGCCATCCTTCCGCGCGCCCATGCAAACGCACCAGCACCAGCGCGAACACCGGTGTAGCCACCGCCACGGCGAGCGGCACCGGGGTCAACGGCGGCTCGCCGCCGATGGCCCGATGCACCGCGAGTGGCAGCGCGAGCCCACCCAACACGGCCGACACGCGGCCAATGTAGCGCGGACCATGCTGCAGCACCGGATGCCCCATTGCCTGCGCAACGCGCAGCCCGTGGTGCCATCCCGCCCGCAGTGCCCAATCGCGCAGGCCGAGATGTCCGATGTTGTAGAGTATCAGGAAAGCCAGCAGCACTCCAAGCGGCGGCGCGCCCAGCCCGAAGACCAGGATGGCCACGAGCGAGCAGGCCGGCAACCAGGCCGCCCAGACGAGGCGGTCGCCCACGGAGCCCAGCGGCCCGCACAGGGCCGTGCGGAATCGCTCGATGCGCTCCGGCGGAACCTGGTCGAGTTCGGCACGCGCGAGCGCGCCGACCGCCAGACCCGCGAGATAGGGATGGGCATTGAAGTACACCGACTGGCGCGCCAGGGCGGCCTTGTAGGCCGGGCCATCGATGCCGCCAGGCAGCCGCCTGAGCGCAGGCTCCACGCAGAAGCCCATGCCATTGCCGACGAGGATTTCGTAGTTCCACGAGCCCTGGATGGCGAGGCAGCGCAGCAGCATGGTGGCGCGCAGCGCGGCGGGCAGCGCGGGCGTGTTGACCAGTTGGCTGGTGAGCACGGCGGGGCTGCTCGCCGGCGGCGTCCCACCCGGGGTACCCGAAGGCATGGCGAGCTCAGGCACCCCACACCACCAGGGCCGTGCCCACGGCGAGGGCCGCCAGAAAGAGTCGACGCGTACCACTGATAGCGTGGAAATCCTTCCACACCGCCGCCGCAGCCACGCCGGCCACACAGGTAATGACCACCGCGCGTGACACGTTCTCGGGCAGCGACCAGTTGGCGTGCACCGCCTCCGCCACCGGAACACCAATCAGGAAGGCCGTAGCACCGAGCAGCGCGCCGCGTGCGAGGTCGGCCGTCATGCCAAACACCTGCAGACCCACCACGGTGTTGCGAGAGCCGGCCGCGAGCTGATCGAGCCGCGGGCGTGCAAAGCGCGCGATGAGCTGGCGATGCTTGACCATGGTCCGGCCACCAACCCACGCGAAGAGCACGCCCACCACGACGGCCACGGCAAAGGCGCCGGTTGCCGGCAGACCGCCCTCAGTCGTGCCCACGGTAGCCACGGTTCCGGCCACGACGGAGCTGCTGCCCCACTCCGGGTAACGCGACGCTCCCACCGGCAGCGACTCGAGGGCGAGACACTCAAGCGCGGTGCCGCACACCAATCCGGCTTCGGGCGATCCCGCCAGCGCACCACCCAGCGTAGCGCCAACGATGGGCCGCGAGAGCATGGCCTGCGGAAAACTCACCACGTCCAGCCCAACGAGGCCGGCGAGCAGCGCCACGGGAATCATGGAGGCGAACAGTGTGGCGAGATCGACAGGCATGCGTGTGCCGCGCCTCAGTCCGCGCCGGACGCGGCGAGAAACTCATCGAGCGGCACGGCGCGTGCCGACGGCACGTCCTGCGCCGTGACCACCACCCCATGCGCCGCAATGTCGCGCAGCCCCTGCTCTTCGGCGGGCGTAAGGAACACGTAGCGCAACTTGCCGAGACGACCGGGGGCGTGGTGCACACCGCCCACGTTGACGGTGGGCACGAGACCGGGCGCGGCCACCACCAGGCGCTGCATGGTGCCGATGTCACCCACGAGCACAATGCCGGGCTGCGCCTGCTGCGCGTAGGCCGGCAGCTGCGCGGCGGCTTCGGCCACCGTGACAAAGTGCACGGTCATTTCCGGCGGCACGCCCATGCGATAGAGCTCCTGCTCCCACTCGCTGCCCGCCACTTCGTCGTCTACGAGCACGATGAAGCGCAGCTCGAGTGGCTGTCCCCAACCCACCACGACCTGACCGTGAATGAGACGGTCGTCGATGCGAAACAGGGCGATACTCAAGTCCGCACCTCGAGTCCATACACGGCCAGCGAGGCACGACCACGCTCGACCGCCGTTTGCACGGCCATGTGAAGGGCTGTCTGCGCGTCGCCGTCGGTGGGCAGATCCTGCATGGCAAAGTCCAGCAGCAGCGAGAGATTGATGCCGGTGACGAGCACCGTGCCGGGGCGCTCGCGTACGAGCCGGCGCACAGCCATGGTGCAACTGCCGGCGGGCAGGTCGGTGAAGATGACCTGTGCGCCGGTATCGTCGAGCGCGCGGGCGATGGCCCCCTGAATGTCGTCGAGACAGAGCCCGGCGTTGGACACGGGCACAAACACCGCACCGCGGCCCGTGATCTGCTCCACCGCCGAGATGATGCCCACGGCAAACTGGCCGTGGCCGGCCACGACGGCCCGCACCGGCATGGCGGTCTGCTCACTCATGGTGATCACCCATGGCTCCTGCCCTCCGCATTTCCGGCTGCGCGCGCGTGCGTGGCCACTACTCGTCATCCTCCTGAAGATAGCGCTGCACATCGGACTTGCGGCGCATCTGCCCCATGAGTCGTTCGTTGAACGCCGTGGCCGAATCGTACCCGCGATAATAGCGCAGGAGATGGTTCATGGCGATCACCTCGGCAATGACGGTGATATTCTTGCCGGGGTTGAGGTGCACGGTGATCTTGGGAATCTGGACGCCAAGAATGTCGATGGTCTGCACATCGAGGCCCGTGCGATCGACTGGCGCGTTGGCGTCCCACTCCTCGAGCACCACCACCACCTCGAGGCGCTTCTGCTGGCGCACGGCATGAATACCGAAGATGGCGGGAATGTCCAGCAGACCCACGCCGCGGATTTCCATGAAATGCCGCTGCAGCTCGTGTCCGCGTCCAATCAGCACATCGTTGCCGCGCCGCGACACGAACACCAGATCGTCGGCCACGAGCCGATGGCCGCGCTCGACGAGATCGAGCACACACTCCGACTTGCCGATGCCACTCTTGCCCGTGAAGAACAGGCCCACGCCATACACGTCGGCGAGTGAGCCATGCATGGTGGTGACGGGCGCAAACTGGTCGGTGAGGAAGGGCTTGATGAGCCGGTAGAACTCCGCCGTTTTCAGTCGCGAGCGGATGATGGCCACGCCGGCTTCTTCGGCCAGGCGCATGAAGGGTTCGGGCGGCTCGAGCGCCTTGGTGATGAAGGCGCAGGGTATGGGAAAGCTGAAGAACTGATCGAGATGCGCGGCCCGCTGCGCGGCGTCGAGCGACTGCAAGTAGGTGATCTCGGTTTCGCCGAGCACCTGAATGCGCTGATACGGAAAGCGATTGATGTAGCCTGCGAGCACGAGGCCCGGGCTCGACGCCTCGGGGCTCGTGATTTCGCGGTCGAGCCCCACGGCGGGGCCCAGCACCTCGAGTTCGAGCGAGTCCTTGAGTCGCTCGATGAGCTTGCCCACCGTGAGTCGCTGTGTCACGTCGGCCCTGCCTCCCCATGCAGCACTTCGTGGACCACCTCGCGCAGGTGGCGTTCGGTTTCCCGGGCCGCGTGTTCCCAGGTGAAGCCTTCGGCGAACTGCCGTGCTCGTACCCCCAACTGTTCCACCTGTGCGCGGTCGTTGCCCAGTTGGTGCATATACGCCGCCATGGCCGCGGTGTCGCCGTGCGGCACGAGATAGCCCGTCACCCCATGCTTGACGGACTCGCGAATGCCGGGCGAGTTGGAGGCCACCACCGGTGTGCCACTGGCCGCTGCTTCGAGGTTGGTGATGCCCCAGCCTTCCTTGGGCGAGGCAAACAGCGTGGCCCAGGCGCGGCGCAGCAGCGCACACTTGGCGGCTTCATCGATGCGGCCCAGAAAGTGCACCCGATCGGCGACACCAAGCTGCACGGCCAATTGCTCCAGTTCACCGCGGAACTCGCCAGCGCCTGCCACTTCGAGCGTGGCATCGGGCAGGTTGCAGGCAGCGAAGGCTTTGAGCACCAGGTCCACACCCTTGTACTTCTTGAGGCGTCCGAGATACGCGAACACGGGCCGGTCGGCGCGCATGGCCGAATCGGGTGTGTAGTGCGTGCTGTCGATGCCGGGGAAGATGACGCGGATATCGCGGGCCGCCAGTCCACGGCTCACGAGGTCATCGCGGGTGCTTTCGCTGATGGCCTGGAAGGGACGGCCGCGATACATGAAGGGCAGCGGCTTCTCCGACAGCCAGACCGCGGTGGCCAGCGGCACCGAGAGTTCCTGAAAGGCCGTGGCGCCAAAGAGATGCGGCACGAGCCCCACCACCTGCGGCACGCGCCAGGTGGTGGTGAAGAGCGGCACCTTGTTGATGTCCTCGACCAGCACCTGCAGACCACGATCGGCCAGATGCCGGTGCCAATAGCGGCGCGCCAGAAACGGAAACGACTGCCGCGTGCCGACGCGATGCACTTCGATGCCATCGAGCACGGCGCGCGGCGGACAGCCGGGCCATCCGCCGCAGAGCAACACCACCTCGTGCCCCATGGCAGCAAGACGGCCGAAGATTTCGTGCAGATGGATTTCCGCGCCACCGGCCATGGGATTTTCGCGGCACTGCCAGTTGACGACCGCGAGCCGCAGAGGCGCTGTGGTGCCCGCGCTCACAACCGTCCGAGTTTCCGGGCGTAGGCGTCGAGCACCCCGTTCACGAAGCGCGCGCTGCGCGCGGTGCCATAGCGTTCGGCCAGATGCACGGCTTCCTGCAGCACGACCTTGACGGGCGTTTCGTTGCGTTGCAGCTCGGCGGCCGCCAGACGCAGCACCGAGCGCTCGATGGCCCCGAGGCGCTCGAGACGCCAGTTGGCCGTCACCTCGGCCAGCTCCGCATCAAGTCGCGGGCCATACTCGGCCACGGTGGCCACGAGCTTCGAGGCGAACTCGCGTTCCCCCTGATCGATGGCGAGATCGTCGAAGACCGTGATGGCAATGCGCTTGAGCTGCGTGAGGTCACGCAGGTCGGCGGCATAGAGCGCCTGCAGCGCGCGCGCGCGGCCGCGTGTTTCGAGGCGCTCGGTCTTGGTGGCGGGGCGGTTGCTGCGCTTGCCACGGGCGGGAGCCAACGGCTCCTGTGTGGGCGTGTCCCAGAAGGCGTCGTCGCGAAGGTCGGCCATCATGCGTCCTCCTCGTCGTCGAACACATCGGCAAACGCGCGGTCGAACAGGTCGAGTACTTCAAGCGCCGCCAGTGCGGCGTCCGCGCCCTTGTTGCCGTGCACCCCACCGGCGCGCTCTTCGGCCTGCGCCATGGTATCGGTGGTGAGCACGCCCATGGTGACGGGCACGTCAAAATCCCGCGAGGCTTCCATGAGACCGCGTGAGGATTCGTTGACCACGACATCGAAGTGCGGCGTGTCGCCGCGCACGACGGCGCCCACGGCCACCGCGGCGTCGTAGCGCTCGGTGGACAGCGCGCGGCGCACGGCCACGGGCAATTCCCATGCGCCGGGCACCCAGCACACGTCGATGTCTTCGAAGCGCACGCCGCGCTCCACCAGTGCGCTCACGGCGCCCTCGGCGAGCGGCACCGTGATGCCCTCATTGAAACGGCTCGCGACAACGACGATGCGTCGTCCCTGGCCGCGCGGTTCTCCGGAAAATTCAGCCACGTCGATCTCAGACGGCGAAGAGGTGACCGAGCTTGGTTCGCTTGGTCTCAAGATAGGAAGCGTTCTCATCGGTGGACGGCGCCTCGATGCGCACGCGATCCTTGAGCACGAGCCCGTAGCCATCGAGGCCCACGAGCTTGCGGGGGTTGTTGGTGAGGATGCGGATGGACCGCACGCCAAGGTCGAGCAGGATTTGTGCGCCGATGCCGTAGTTGCGCAGGTCGGGCTTGAAGCCAAGTTGCTCGTTGGCTTCGACGGTGTCGGCGCCCTGATCCTGCAGCTCGTAGGCCTTGAGCTTGTTGAGCAGCCCGATGCCGCGGCCTTCCTGGTCGAGGTAGACCACGACGCCGCGCCCTTCGCGCTGGATCATCTGCATGGCGGTTTCGAGCTGCCAGCCGCAGTCGCAGCGCTGGGAGTGAAACACGTCGCCGGTGAGACACTTGCTGTGCATGCGCACGAGCACGTCTTCGCCGTTCTGCACGTCGCCATAGGCAATGGCAATGTGCTCGCGCGCGTCGACATCGTTGCGGTACCCCACGATGCGCCACTCACCGAAGGCGGTGGGCAGGCGCGCGTCGGCCACGCGATGCACGAGCCGCTCGTTGCGCAGACGATAGGCCACGAGCTGCGCGATGGTGATGAAGGTCAGGCCGTGCTCGCGCGCGAACACTTCGAGCTGCGGACGACGCGCGGTGGTGCCGTCCTTGTTCAGGATTTCGCAGATGACGCCGGCGGGGCGCAGACCCGCCAGGCGCGCGAGATCGACGGCCGCTTCGGTGTGTCCCACGCGCTGCAGCACGCCACCATCGCGTGCACGCAGCGGATGAATGTGCCCGGGCACGCGCAGGTCGGCGCGCGTGGCATTGGGCTCGACGGCCACACGAATGGTGGTGGCGCGGTCGCTGGCGCTGATGCCCGTGGTGACGCCGTACTTGGCGGCGGCATCGATGCTCACCGTGAAGGCCGTGGACATGGCCTCGGTGTTGTGATCGACCTGCATCTCGAGCCCGAGGGTGTCGGCCCATTGATTGGTCATGGCGAGACAGATCATGCCCTTGGCTTCGAGCATGAAGTTCACCATTTCCGGCGTGACCTTTTCGGCGGCGCAAACGAGGTCCCCTTCGTTTTCGCGATCTTCGTCGTCGGCCACGACCACGAACCGCCCGGCGGCGATGTCGGCGAGGGCCTGCTCGACGGTGCCAAACACGCGCTCGTCGGTCTCGGGCAGCTGCTGCGTATCAGACATGAACGGTCTCACTCCGAAGGGCGGCGCCGGCGAGCGTATTGATCGCAGCGGCCGCACCGTAAGGCGCCATGAGGCGCTGGATATGCTTGGCCAGGACATCGACCTCGATGTGCACCCGGCTGCCCGCGGCGAGTTGGCCGAGAGCGGTATGGCGCCGCGTGTACTCGATGATCGAAAGCTGAACGCCGGAGTCGCGCAGGGCGTTCACGGTGAGACTCACGCCGTCGATGGCGATGGAACCCTTGTCCACATAGAGCGGACGCAGGGCTTCGGGGACGTCCACCTCAATCAGCCAGGCGTCGCCGGATTCGCGCGTGGCATGCACCAGACCCACGTCGTCGACATGACCGAGCACGAGGTGGCCACCCAGGCGGTCGCCGAGCTTCATGGCCCGTTCAAGGTTGACGCGGCGGCCGGCCGTCCATTCGCCGAGCGTGGTGCGTCCGAGCGTGGTATGCACGGCGGCGACCGTAAACCAGCCCTGGCCCTCGCCGGTCACCCCATGTTCGCGCACGGTGAGGCAGACGCCGTTGCAGGCGATGCTCTCGCCGTCGACGAGGTCGGTATACCGGCAGGCGAGGCGCAGCTCACGCCCGGCCGAGGTGTCGGCGACGTGTTCGATGATTCCCACGTCGTCCACGAGTCCCGTGAACATCCGGTGTTCCGTCTCCTTATCCAGCGTCATCCAGCGTCTTAAACAGCGTACCGCCTACACGGCGTACCGCGTCATGAGATCGTCGCCATATTGGCGGCGCTCCAGCACGCGCAGGCGAGGCGCCTCGTCGGCCTCGCGACCCGGCAGGCCAACGAAGGCCGGCAGGGCTCCTGCCCCCAGAATGCAGGAAGCCTGAAAGATAATCAGATGGTCCACCAATCGGTCGGCCAGAAAGGCCGAACCCAAGGTGGCCCCCCCTTCGAGAAAGAGATGGCGGATGCCGCGGCCGCGCAGGGCCTCGAGTGCCTCGGCAAGGCCCGTGGCGGCCAGCAGCGACACGCCGTGGCCGGCCAGGCCGTCCAGACGGTGCGGCGGCGCCTCGCGGCCCACCACCACATAGACCGGCTGCTGGTGGGCGGTTCTGACGAGCTGGGACTCGAGAGGGAGGCGGGCCAGACGGTCAAACACCACCCGGGCCGGCGGGACGCGGGGGGCCGGCGCTTCACGCACGGTGAGGGCCGGGTCGTCGGCCAGTGCCGTACCGATGCCCACGGCCACCGCATCGGATTCGGCGCGCAGCGCGTGCACCGCGGCGCGGGACTCGGGGCCGGTGAGCCAGGCCCGGCGTCGTGAGGGGCCGGCTACCGCAGCGTCGAGCGAGACGGCCAGTTTGAGAGTGACAAAGGGGCGGTCTGCATGGACGGCGCCATGCAGGAAGGGCGCGATGCGCCACGCGGCCTCGCTGGCCAGGATCCCGTGCTCGACCTGAATGCCCTCGGCCTCGAGGCGCTCAAGTCCGCCGGCCGCCTTCTTGTTGGGGTCACGCAGCGCACAGACCACACGGGCCACGCCGGCGGCAATGAGCGCCTCGCTGCAGGGACCGGTCTTGCCGTGATGATTGCAGGGTTCGAGCGAGACATACACCGTGGCGCCACGTGCGCGTTCGCCGGCGGCCGCGAGGGCATGCACTTCGGCATGCGCTTCACCGTAACGCTGATGCCAGCCTTCTCCCACGATGACGCCGTCCCTTACGACGACCGCTCCCACCTTGGGATTGGGCGCCACCTGCCCTGCGCCGCGCTCAGCCAGTTCTATGGCCCGACGCATGAAGCGCGCGTGATCGTCAGTGGAGACGTCCACGCGCGCTGCATGATGCGGCAGGTGCGAATCAGAATCGGACCGTGACACCGAGTGATCCGTACCGATAGCTGTCGTTGGCGCGCTTGCCGCCAAACTGATTGACGGTCTGTTCGATGGTGCCGGCGCCGGACCACCCGTACTCCGCCACGATGCGCGTGATGGAGAGGCCGAAGGACGCGTTCACGAAGGCCGTGTTGCGCGAGACTTCGTTGCGCAGGCCATCGAGAGTCAACTGACTGCGCACCGGCAGGCCGGCGACGCTTTCATTGACCGCGGCACGCATGCCGGCGGTGCTCTCGATCTCGTCGCGGCCAACGCCCAGCGCCAGACCGAGCAGCGTAAAGCGCTTGCTGGCCACGAGGCGATACGTGTTGGCGGTGACCGCCAGATTGCTCACGGTGAGCGAGTCGTTGCCCGGCAGATAATCGAGTGTGACGGTGGGCAGCTTGCGCCGCATGGCGCTGAGGCTGACGCCCGGCACGAGGCTGGACTCCTGCAGCAATCCCACACGCAGTCCGTACGAGAACGCGAAGTTGCCGGACTGCGGCGCGAAGCGCAGTGCGCCCTCGGAGACATCGGGCAGATAGGTGGCGCCAAGCAGCACGTCCACCCCGCCGATGTTGGTGAGTCCCGCCGGCACGCCGGCAAACACACCAACCGCCGCGTCGATAGAAGGCACGGGCACGTAGGTGTCTTCGGCGCCGAAGTCGTCGCTGCGCGGGCCCGTCACACTGAGCGGCACGGAGTTGCGCGGCAACTGCCCCTGCACCGCGGTCAGGCGCAGACTGATGGCGCGCTTGCCCCAACCGCCCATGGTGCCACCCTCGCCCAGGACCGGGTTGCCACCCGAAAGGGCCACCCCCACCTGAGGCATGACAAAGGCAAAGAGATCGCGCGCCTTGGTGCAGGCATCGGCGCCCACACTCGCGCCGGGCCCCACGGTGCAGGTACCGGCGCTGGTCTGCGCCTCTGCCGTGAACGGGCGCCACAGCAGCGTCGCAACGGCTGCCATCGCAGCCACGGCCTGCCACCGCGCGGCGCGCATCAGGTGACCTGGCCGTCGAGGCGCACACGCCCCGTGCCGGGCACGACGCGACCCAACTCCCATGCGGCAATGCCCACCGACGCCGCACGCGACGTGATGTGCGAGACGTTGTCCCGCGATGTGATGACGACCATGCCCACCCCCATGTTGAAGGCCCGGAACATCTCGAGCGAGGCCACCTGCCCCGCCTCCGCGAGTACCCGGAACTCATTGGGGACGGTCCACGTGGAGGTATCCACGTCGGCATCCAAGGTGTGAGGCAGCGCACGGTTGAGATTGCCCGGCAGGCCGCCGCCGGTGATGTGCGCCATGGCGTGAATGTGCCCCAGCACCGGCTTGAGGCACGGCAGGTAGGAGCGATGCACCTTGAGCATGACGTCAGCCACGCTGGCACCGTCAGCACCCGGAAAGGCATCGTGCACGCCGAGCTTGAGTCGCTCGGCAATGATGCGACGCGCCAGCGAGTAGCCGTTGGTGTGCAGGCCGTTGCCGCCCAGCGCCACCAGCACATCACCTTCCTGCACGCGCGCACTGCCCAGCACGGCGTCTTCCTCCACGATGCCAGTGATGAAACCGGCCAGATCGTAGTCGGGCGGCGTGTACACGCCGGGCATTTCGGCTGTTTCGCCACCAATCAGCGCGCATGCGTTCTCGCGGCAGCCCGCGGCAACACCGGCCACCACGCCTTCCACCACCGGCGGTTCGAGCTTGCCAAACGCCACGTAGTCGAGGAAGAACAGTGGCACGGCACCCTGCACCAGAATGTCATTGGTGCAGTGATTGACGAGGCAGTGGCCGATGGTGTCGTGGCGACCGGCTTCGATGGCGATCTTGATCTTGGTGCCCACACCGTCGGCGCTGGCCACCAGCAGCGGCGCCTTGTAGCCCTCGGGCACACGGAACATGCCACCAAAGCCACCAAACGCGCCGCGCGCACCGGCCGTCATGGTGCTCTGCACCAGTTTGGCAAGACGATGCTTCGCGTCGTCCGCGGCGTCGATGTCCACGCCGGCACTGCGATAGTCGAGCGGCGCGCTGCTCTCTGGGTTGCTCATGCGCCGAGCTCCGTGTCAAAGGCCACCAGCTGACGGAATTCCTGGAGACGCTTGTCGATGTCGGCGCGCGTGATTTCGAGCAGACGCGCGTTGGAGAACTTCTCTACGGCAAACGAGCCCATGGCCGAGCCCACGACCACCGCACGACGCATGTTCTCGTCGCTCAGGTCGCCGGTTGCCGCGAGGTAGCCAATGAAACCACCGGCGAAGGAGTCACCAGCGCCCGTGGGGTCGAAAACACTTTCCAGCGGATAGGCCGGCGCAAAGAAGATGCTCTCGCGCGTGAACATGAAGGCACCGTGCTCGCCCTTCTTGATGAGCACATGCTTGGGACCCTTGTCCATGATCCAGCGCGCTGCCTGCACGAGATTGGTGTGCTCGGTGAGCTGGCGGGCTTCGGCGTCGTTGAGCGTAATGAGATCCACGTGGCCAAGCAGCTCCACCAGTTCCGGGCGACGCGACTCGATCCAGAAGTTCATCGTGTCGCAGGCCACGAGGCGCGGCTTCTCCACCTGCTCGAGCACCTGCAACTGAAGGCGCGGATCGATGTTGGCGAGAAATACAAACGGCGCGCGCTTGAACTGCTCAGGAATCTTCGGCCGAAAATGCGAGAACACGCCGAGGTGCGTTTCGAGCGTCTCGGCCGAGTTGAGATCGTGGCGATAGCGACCACGCCAGCGGAAGCTCGTGCCTTCGGCCTTTTCGAGTCCGGCCAGATCGACGCCGCGTGCGGCCAGCGGCTCGAGCTTCTCCACGGGGTAGTCGTCACCCACAACCCCCACGAGTTGCACGGGTGTGAAGTGGCTGGCTGACGATGAGAAGTAGGTGCCGGAGCCACCAAGCACTTCGTCGGCCTTGCCGAATGGCGTCTCGACGGAATCGAGGGCCACCGAGCCGACGACAAGAACGGGATTCCTGATGCTGCCCGTGGCAGTACTCACATGCGCTCCGGCGCCGACAGTCCGAGGATGCGCAGACCGGCGGCAATACCGAGCTGCGAGGCACGCGCCAAGACAAGGCGCGCGCGGGTGATGGCCTCGGGCTCACCGAGGACGTGATGCTTGTGATACCAGGTGTGCGCGCAGCGCGCGGTCTCGAGCAGCCACCCGGCAATGCGGTGCGGCTCGAGATTCTCGGCAGCGCCCTTCACCATGGCCGGGAAGTCGAGCAGCTGCTTGACGAGCTCCACTTCGGCAGGCTCACTGAGCACACCGAGGTCCACGTCCTGGCCGGTCACCGTGGTGGCGTCGATTTCGCCGACACGGAAGATGCCGCACATGCGCGCGTGCGCCATCTGGATGTAGTACACGGGGTTCTCTTCCGACTGGCTGCGCGCGAGGTCCACGTCGAACACCAGCTGGGAGTCACCCTTGCGCATGAGGTAGAAGTAGCGCACCGCGTCGCGGCCCACTTCGTCGATGAGATCGCGCACCGTGACGTACGAGCCGGCGCGCTTGGAGATCTTGACCTCCTCGCCGCTCTTCATGACGGTGACCATCTGGTGCAGCACGTAGTCGGGATAGCCCTCGGGAATACCGACACCCAGCGCCTGCAACCCGGCGCGCACACGCGTGGTGGTGCTGTGGTGATCCGCACCCTGCACGTTGATGGCCCGCTTGTAGCCACGCTCCCACTTGGTGACGTGATACGCGACGTCGGGTACGAAGTAGGTGTAATCGCCGCCCTTGGCCGCGCTCTTCTTCATGACGCGATCCTTGTCGTCACCAAACGTGGTGGTGCGCAGGAACAGCGCGCCGTCTTCCTCGTAGGTGTGACCGGAGGCCTTGAGAGCTTCGACGGTCTTGTCGACGCGGCCGTCGGTGTAGAGCGAGCTTTCGAGGTAGTAGGTGTCGAACTTGACGCCAAAGGCCTGCAGGTCGAGATCCTGCTCATGACGCAGCGCGGCAACGGCAAAGGCGCGCATGGCGTCGAGGTCGTTGCCCTCGCGGTCCGCCGGATGCTGCGCGACGTAGCGCTCGGCAATTTCGCGAATGTACTCGCCGTGATAGCCACCCTCAGGAATTGCGAGCGGCTGGCCGGCCAGCTCACGCACACGGGCCTGTGTGCTCTTGGCGAGATTGGCGATCTGCGTGCCGGCGTCGTTGTAGTAGAACTCGCGATCGACGTTCCAGCCGGTCCACTCGAGCAGTGTGCTGATGGCGTCGCCGAGCGCCGCCTGTCGCCCGTGCCCCACATGCAGTGGACCGGTGGGGTTGGCGGAGACGAACTCCACACACACGCGCTGGTTGTGGCCCAGGTCCATGTGGCCCCACCGCTCAGGGGCGGCCAGAATCTGCAGCAGGCCGCGCGCCTGGAAACCGGGATCAAGACGGATGTTGACGAAGCCCGGTCCCGCGATGTCCGCCGACACGATGCCGACGCTGGACGTGTCGAGCGCGGCGATGAGCGCCTCGGCAATGTCGCGCGGCTTCTTGCCGAGCGGCTTGGCGAGCGTCATGGCGAGATTGGTGGCCCAATCACCGAAGGCCGGATCACGCGGGCGTTCGAGAATCGGGGAGACATCGTCGGGCGCACCGAGGGTACGCGCCGCGCGCGCCAGTTCGGCGCGCAGGGCTTCAGCCTGAGTCACGGCAGATGGTGCAAGAGGGCGTGCGACCGCGGCCGTCGAGCGCGTGAGCGCGCCCGACAGCGTGCGTCAGTCGGATTTGGTGGACGACGCGGCCGGACTGGCCGCGGGCTTGCTGTCGCTCTTGGTGCTTGAGGCGCTACCGGACGCGCTGTCGGACGACTTGCTGGACGTGTCGCCCTTGCTGCCACTCTCACCACCGGCCGCGGCACGCTGGTCCTTCTTGCCGTCCTTGCCGTAGTCGGTGATGTAGAAGCCGCTGCCCTTGAACAGCAGGCCGGCGCCACCGGAAATGATGCGCGTGGCCACGCGGCCGTCGTCGAGCGTGACGGAGTCGGGAACTTCGCTGATCTTGAAGATCCGCTCGATGATCGTGCCGTCGGGCGCGCGAAACTCGTAAGTTGGCATGGCTACGAAAGTTGGCTGAGGTCAAACAGCCTTGAAAGGTAGCCAGTCCCGGGGCCGGGTTCAACGGCCCGAGCGGGGCCGTCTCAGCTGACCACGAGGGTGGGCGCGCCGGGGGTGTAGGTGACCGTGAACCGGGTCAGGTTGGTGGTCCGCTGCGGCGAATCAGGCAGGTTGATGCCCTGATTGTCGAACTCGGCGCCGTGATTGGGGCACTTGAAGCTGGTGCCGTTCACCACGTTGACGGTGGTGCCGGCGTGCGGGCATACCATGGAGAAGGCCGAGAAGCTGGTGGCGCTGGTGCGCACGACCGCCACTGGCGTGCCGGCCACATTGCCCACGCTGCCGGCGACCCCGCCCACATTGGCCAGCGCCGGCCAGGCGCCGATGTTCACGACCAGGCCCTGCGGTGTGACGGTCATGGTGACTGTGAGCGTGCGGGCGGTCACCCCGTTGGCGCTGACGGTGACGGTAGCCGTGAAGCTGCCCACCCCCGTGAGACTGGGATTGACCGTGAGGCGGAGGTCGGCGGGTGCGGTGGTCTGCGTGAGTTCCGTCGAGAGCCAACCGAACGAACCGGGCTCGTAGGCGATGCGCGCCGACAGTCCCGAGAGTGTGCCTCCGCCTCCATTGAGACAGCGTACCACCTGCACCGGCGGAATGGCGCCGGCGGTGGCGGCAAACTGCAGCGCGGTGGCCGAGAGCTGCAGGACGGCCGGCGCGTTCGGATCTTGCACGACGAGGGCCACGGACACGGACTGCGCCCCATTGCTGGTGCCCGGCGCGGACACCACCACCGTGGCGCGGTAGCTGCCGGCCGGCAAGGTGCCGCGCTGCGCGGTGAGCGTGAGACGCGCGGGCGCGGTGGCGGCGTCGAGTGAGACGTTGAGCCAACCGGTGCGCTCATTGGGGGCGTAGCTCAAGCCCACCTGAATGCCGCTCAGGGTGCCACCGCCTTCGTTGTCAATGACGAGCGACTGCGACGGCGGCGCGGTGCCACCAATGGCCGCCGAGAAGGCGATGGTGGTGGCAGACAGGCTGAGTGCGGGTGGCAGTGGCGCCCCGCCAATGGTGAGCGTGCCGTTGGCATTACGGCGAATGCCGACGGGCGCGAGGCTGGCGGTGGCCTGTCCACCCAGCCAGGTGCCGTCGAGGGCAAATCGCGCACCGTGATTGGGACAGGCGAAGCCACTGGCCTCGGCGTTGACGATGGTGCCGCGGTGCGGACACACCAGAGAGAGGGCCCGATACGCCGCGTTGCCCGTGCGCTCCAGATAGATGGGCGCCGCCGCGCCGCGCGACACGATGGTGCGTCCGCCCACCTGCCCCAGCTCCGGCACGGTGGCCGGATCGAGCGTGAAGGTCTCGTTCGGGAATGGCAGGATCTGGTCGGGCCCGCTGATCACGCCGTCACCACAGGCGGCCATGGCCATTGCGCCAAGCGAAAGCCAGGACGCGGTGGCAAGAAATTCGCGGCGGTCCTGGCCAGCGCAACCAGCGCAGCCCTGGGGGCCAGCGGACGGCGGGGAATTGGAGTCGGGCATGACAGGCAGATCGGCGGACATGACGCCAAGTTGCATCCGCCCCGGTGTGTTCCGAAAGAGTCTCTTCGGTGCGCCGTGTCACAGATTGTTCTCTGTCATGCCTGCCTGGTGTCTCGCTCGCCGTCCCCCTGCCCCCGCCCATGTCCGCGCGCTGCCTACCTCGTCGACCCTTGAGCAGTTCTGTCGGTCCACACGGACCGGCACCGTCGCGCGCTGCGACCGCAGCCCTGGTGCTGGCGGCGCTGACGGGCGTGCTCATGTGTGGCCCACTCGCAGCGCAATCGGGTCCGCCACCGCTGTCCGGCCTGACCGGTGTGGGCGTATCGCGCGAACTGGCCGAGGCGCGGCGACAGACCCTCGAGGACCTGCGTTATGCGCTGTCGCTGCGTGTGTCGACGTCGGACACCGCGCATGGCGAGGTGACGGTGGAGTTCACCACACGCAGCACCGGCGATGTGGTGCTGGATTTCCGCGGGTTGTTTGTACATGGCGGCGAAGTGAACGGACAGGCGTGGAATGCCCGTGAGGCCTGGAACGGTCATCACCTGCTGGTGCCGTCACGTCTGCTGCAGGCCGGGCGCAACAGCGTGCGCCTGCGCTTCGGTTCAGCGGTGGCGTCGGCGGGCGCGGCGGTCATTCGCACCCAGGATGTGCGCGACAGCAGCACGTATCTGTACACCCTGCTCGTGCCGGCCGATGCCAATCTGCTGTTTCCCGTGTTCGACCAGCCCGACCTCAAGGCGCGGATTACCCTGTCGCTGAGCACTCCACCCATGTGGCGGGCGCTGTCGAATGCTGCGCTCGTATCGCGCGACAGCTCGGCCGCGCAGGTCGTTCATACCTTTGCACCAACGGTTCCCATCAGTACCTACCTGTTTGCGTTTGCAGCGGGGCCATGGGACGTACAGACACGCGAGCTGGCAATGCATGAGGGCGCGCCGGCGCAGCCCATGTCACTGTGGGTGAGACAGTCACGCGCGCGTGAAGCCGAGTCGGATACGCTGCTGCAGATGAATGCGCGGGCGCTGCGTTGGTTGGGGCAGTACTTCGGTGTGTCCTACCCCTTTGGCAAGTACGATCTGCTGCTGGCGCCGGCATTCCCGTTTGGCGGCATGGAGCATCCGGGGGCCGTGTTCTACAACGAGGAGAGCTTCATCTATCGCGAGCCGCCCACGGTCTCGCAGTTGCTGGGTCGTCAGGCCACCACCTTTCACGAAGTCGCGCATCAATGGTTTGGTGACTACGTCACCATGCGCTGGTTTGACGATCTGTGGCTCAAGGAGGGGTTTGCCACCTTCATGGCGGCGCGCATGCAGGCGGCGCTGCAGCCCGAGGCCAATGCGTGGAAGACGTTCTATCTGCGCAACAAGCCGGTGGCCTACGCCACGGATGTCACGTCGGGCACCACGCCGGTGTGGCAGTCGCTCGGCAATCTCGATCAGGCCAAGAGCAACTACGGGCCCATTGTCTACAACAAGGCGCCGTCGCTGCTCAGGCAGTTGGAGCATGTAGTCGGTGAGGCGGCCTTTCAGCGCGGCGTGCAGCAGTTCCAGCAGCAATATGCCTTTGGCAATGCCACGTGGCAGCAGTTGCTGGCCAGCATTGGTGCGGCCGCAGGTCGTGACCTGAGCGAGTGGGGACGGCAGTGGATGCTGCGTCCCGGTGTGCCCATCATCTCGCAGCATGTGCGGGTGGAGCGTGGGCGCATTGCGTCGCTGCGCCTCACGCAGCGACCCGCACAGCCTGCCCTGTCAGGCAGCGAGGCCTGGCCGCTCACGCTGCAACTGCGTCTCCACTATGTGGACCGCGCGCCGGTGCTGCTGCGTGTCGACGTAAACACGCATGACACGGACGTACCGGCGGCGCGTGGTTTGCCCGCACCCGCCTTCGTGTATGCCAACGACGGCGACTATGGCTACGCCGTGGTGCTGCCCGACTCGGCCAGCGTGTCGTGGCTCACGAGGGAGCTGCCGAGTGTGCGCGATGACCTGCTGCGCGCGCAGCTCTGGGGCGCACTGTGGGATCTGGTGCGCGATGCGCAACTCGACCCGCGTCGCTATGTGGCGGCGGTGCTGCGCGGTCTGCCGCTGGAGCGTGACGAGCAGATTGCGGCGAGTCTGGTGTCGCGGGCGGTGACGGCCACACAGCGCTATGTGCCGGCGGCCGGGCGCGATTCACTGGCAGCGGTGCTGCGCGCCACGTTGGCGGCGGGAGCGCAGGATGCTCGCCTGCCGTACGGGCAGCGCAAGGCGCAGTTCGATGCCTGGGTGAGTCTGGCGCGTGATGTGCCGTCGCTGGATTCGCTGCGCCGGTGGGTGACACGTGACTCGGTGTGGGGATTGCCGCTCCGGGCACCGACACAGTGGAGTCTGGTCCAGCAGTTGGTGGCGCGCGGCGCTGGTGATCACGCCGCGCTGATTGCCGACATGCGGCGCCGCGATGCGTCGACGGAAGGCGCACGCCAGGCCTTCGTGGCAGACGCTGCGCGTCCCGATTCGGCCAACAAGGCGGCGGTGTTTGCGCGCTGGTTTGGCGATGCCACGCTCAATGAGGAATGGGTGACATCAAGCCTGCGCACGTTCTTTGACGGTGAGCATGCTGCGCTCACCCTGCAGTATGTGGAGCCCGCGCTTGACACGCTGCCCTGGATTCAGCAGAACCGGCGAATCTTCTTTTTGGGGAGCTGGCTGTCGGCGGTCATGAGTGGCCAGCGTTCGGCGGACGCGCTACGGAAGGTGGATGCGTGGCTGGCGGCGCATTCCATGCTGGCGCCGGATCTTCGCCAGAAGGTGTTACAGGCGCGGGATGAACTGGAACGTACGGTCCGGATTCTTGGCGCCGATTGGAATATCTCAACAACAAGATGACAGGCCCCTGCTGCGCTTGATCACGGCATTTCGCACTTGGTCCAGCGCAATCGCCATCTATTGCGATTCTTATTACTTGGGCCAAGGTTTAGCTGATATTACGCCGCGTACTGCACGCGCGGAT